>OIZT01000616.1_pt1 | contig 20652 bp, 18 predicted proteins | sample 1588611 | NCBI WGS metagenome assembly OIZT01 (sample SAMN03283278) | human gut metagenome | biome: human-associated habitat; material: feces | host: Homo sapiens | place: Peru | collected 2012
GGCCACCGTTTCCCACATGGAGTCGATCATCGCCTGGTTCTGCTCCATATTCTCAAGGCTTGGCGCGTTCTTGACGTACATCTCGCCGGCACTCTTGTACTTCCCGTGGCGGATGAGCTGGTAGTTTACACCGAGTTTATCGAGCAAATCCTTGAGAAACAGCATACTACCGCTGATGCCCAGCATAAAGTTGTTGCCGCCGTGATGCCCGGTCGTGTAGATCTTGTCGGCCACCGACGCGAGGTAGTAGCTTCCGGATGTGAACGCCTCTCCGTAGGCTATAACAGCCTTGCCGCTCTTCCTGAAATCTGTCAGGGCCTTGCGGAGTTCCTCCAGTTTGGTGAGGCTGGTGGCGGCTCCGTCTGTCTTGACGAGGATGTATTGCACGCCAGGATCCTCGGCCGCCTTATGGATTGCCGTGACGGCATCGTAAAGTCCGACGAGAGCCACCTCGCTGCCTTGGATCGAGGATAGAGGATTGCTTTCCTGGGTCTGTTCCGCGACTGCGAACTTGGACATATCCATCAGCAGGACGCCCTCCTTAGGAATAACCGCTCCGGAATTTCCGGAGAATGAGGCCGCTGATGCGATCATAGAAGCGAGCATCATAAAGCCCATAATAAACTTCACGATGCCCCAGATGAACAGGCCGCACAGCACGGCCAGCACCAGTTTGAAGAAATCTTTTGTGTTCATATTACTGAAAACGTTTTTGTTTTTCCTGTTCCGGGATTATGTGCAAATTTAAGCATTTTCTTAATAATCAATTATTATATTTGTGCCGGTAGATTAATCTTTGTCGTTTTTTTGAAGATGTTTTCGGAGGTGATTGTATGAGAAATGCCATAGTCACGGTTATATTCATAGCTTTGGGCGCGGACCTTTTCGCCCAGTCGGTTGACACTACCTCTATATATAAGGACAGGAAGGACAGTCTCAACGCGACTGTTTTTGTCGGCCATCAAGAGAACAGCATCTCAAGAGGAAAGACTTTGAGGACGGAACTTATCTCGGCCTCGGGGCTTCAGAAGATGGCTTGCTGCAATCTGGCCGAAAGTTTCGAGAACTCGGCCAGCGTGACGGTCGGCTATTCGGACGCGGTCACGGGAGCGCGTCAGATAAGGCTTTTGGGCCTTTCCGGGACATATACCCAGATGCTGGACGAGAACCGTCCTGTGATGAGAGGCATCACCGCTCCTTATGGGCTTTCCTACGTCCCGGGGCCGTGGCTGGAGAGCATCCAGATCGCGAAAGGCTCTCCGTCCGTGATCAACGGCTTGGAATCAATGACCGGACAGATCAATCTTGAGCACAAGAAGCCTACCGAGGAGAAACCGCTTTTCATCCAAGCTTCGATGATGAGCGACACCAAGGCGGATTTCAATGCGACATCGGCCTGGCAACTCAGCCCGACGGTCTATACGATTCTGTTAGGACACGTGAGCGGGAACTTCAAGACCTACGATATGAACGGTGATGGTTTCCGGGATGATCCTAAGATGTTGCAGTTCAATGTGGCCAACAGGTGGCTTTACTATACTCCAGAGCTTCAGGTACGCTGGGGCGTGAAGGCTGTACGTGACCGTCGTCAGGGCGGAATGGACGGCTATGACAAAAGCGGGATGGAACCTCGTTGGGCTTCTGATGAGTTTATCCCGGAACCAACTGAAGGAAACTCTTTCGCAAAATATCTCTCGGAATCCCCTTGGGGCACCGACATCACGAACAGCCTTCTGAACGCCTACCTGAAAGTCGGCAAGCCTCTTCGCGAGGACGGCTCCTCCAGCATAGCCGCCATAGCGGACTGGTCGTGGCAGAAAAGCGACTCCTGGTTCGGCGCGTCATCCTACCTTGCGAGCCAACAGTCAGGCTTCGTCAACCTCCTCTACAGGAATATGTTGAACGAGTCCCACGACTTCACCGTCGGCCTTTCCGGCACGTTCGACCACATCGACGAGGCTGCCGCAAAATTGGACTATGGCCTGTGGAGCGGTGAGAATTGGAATGGTCAGCGTCCATATTCAGGAATCGCGGATCATTTCTTCGGTGGAGCTTACGGGGAATATACCTTCCACGCCGGGGACATATTCACATCAATTGTCGGTGTCAGCGCCGATTGGTACAAGGGAAACGGGTTCAAGGTGGCTCCGAGGGTGACTTTGAAATATTCACCGGTGGAGTGGTTTGTGGCGAGAGCGAACGGCGGCAGGGGACTGAGGTACGCTGATCCGCTCGCAGACAACATCGGTGTGATGTCCACTCACAGCGGGCTTCAAGGGGATTGTATGGACCGGCTGCTGGAGGATTCGTGGACATTCGGAGGAAACATTACTTTTTATATGCCGTTCGGGGTTGATCCTTCCAAGACTTACATCAGTTTTGATTATTTCAGAACCCGGTTCGCGCGTCAGTTGATGGTGGATTATGAGGTGCCGGGCGCTGATGTGAACGGCGGCCGTGACATCTGGTTCTTTGACTCCGATGGAAGGCGCTCATATTCAGATAACTGGCAGGTGGATTTCAATGTCGAGCCTTTTGACCGCTTCACCGTGGCTTTGACCGGACGCTATACCAACGCCCGACAGGAGAATTATGGCTGCGAACTGGTGGAAAAGCCGATGCTCAGCCGCTTCAAAGGGGTGCTGAACCTTCAATATAAGACCAATCTGAGCCGGTGGATATTCGATTTCACGGCTTCCGTGAACGGTTCGGCGAGGGTTTATGACTTTATGAAGGATTTGAAGGATGATGATGGTTCATTGCTTTACGCTGGCGGGCGCACTCCTGTCTATCCTTTGCTTTACGCCCAGATTACCAGGCGCTTCCGAGGATTTGATGTTTATGTTGGAGTTGAGAACATCACGAATTTCACCCAGATGCACGTGCTGGTGGGGGATAGGAACGCCACCGGGGAGTGGACTCACTGGACTCCAGGCTTCGATGCCAGCTGTGTCTGGGGGCCTATTATGGGACGGCGGATCAATCTTGGCGTGAGATTGACGCTCTGGAGGGCGACAAAGAACGATTAAATCACTATCTTTGCAGGATGAACCTTGGCGCGGACTACCACGCTGTAATTTTAAGGGTTATGAAAAGGATATTATTGATAGCGGTCGCCGCTTTGACATTGGCTGTGTCTTCGGCCTTGGCTGAAGTTCCTGCTTGTGAATATGCCACCGAGAAACCAGCCGACAAGAATGTATGTGAGGTCGTTTTCGCGACGAATATGCATTGTGACAAGTGCGTGAACAAACTCAATGAGAATCTGTCGTTCCTCAAGGGAGTCAAGGACTTGAAGGTCTCCCTCAAGGATCAGACAATCAAGATCAAGTACGACAGCCGTAAGACCGACGAGAAGACCCTTGCGGACGCTATCAAAAAACTTGGCTACAAGGCCGATAAAGTGGAAAAATAACGATTATGAGTCAGAAACCATCAATCCCAAAGGGAACACGTGATTTCGGTCAGCAGAATATGGCCGAAAGGAATTATATCTTCGACACCATCAAGAAGGTCTTCAGGACTTTCGGATATGCCCAGATTGAGACTCCGGCGATGGAAAATCTGTCAACCTTGCTTGGAAAATATGGCGAGGAAGGGGACAAACTGCTGTTCCGGGTTCTTAATTCCGGTGACTGCTTCTCAAAGGTCAACTTTGAGGATTACCGCACGGATGACGGGGGAGTGAACAGTGTCGCCCTTTCCAAGGAAGTCTGCGAGAAAGGTCTCCGCTACGACCTGACCGTGCCTTTCGCCCGTTTCGTGGTACAGCACCAGAACGAGATTTCCTTTCCGTTCAAGCGTTTCCAGATCCAGCCGGTCTGGAGGGCTGACAGGCCGCAGAAAGGACGTTACCGTGAGTTCTACCAGTGCGATGTGGACGTGATCGGCAGCAAGTCTCAGGTCAACGAGCTTGAGCTCGTGCAGATTGTGGACAAGGTGTTCTGCCTTCTGGACGTGAATGTGCTCGTGAAGATAAATAACAGGAAAGTGCTGACAGGTTTCGCCGAGATCTGCGGATTCCCGGACAAGGTCGTGGACATCACTGTCGCGATCGATAAACTGGACAAGATCGGCCTGGAGAGCGTTGAGGAGGAGATGCGTGAGAAAGGTCTGACCGACGGCGCGATCGCTGTGATCGAGCAGATCCTGAAGCTGTCCGGCTCCACTTCCGAGAAACTGGCTTCGATGCGCTCGCTGATGAATGGCGGCTCCGCTTCCGGACTCGTTTCCGAGACCGGTCTTAAAGGCCTTGACGAACTTGAGGAACTGTTCGGCCTGATTGATGCCGCTGGTGTCAAGTGTCCTGTTGAGATCGATCTGTCTTTGGCGCGAGGACTTAACTACTACACAGGTGCCATTTTTGAGGTGAAAGCCCTTGATTTCCAGATTGGAAGCATCTGCGGAGGCGGCCGTTACGACAACCTTACCGGAATATTCGGTCTTCCGGATATGTCAGGAGTTGGCATCAGCTTCGGCGCCGACAGGATCTACGATGTCCTCAAAGGTTTGGATAAGTTCCCGAAGTCCTTGGCCTCCAGCACTACGCTTCTGTTCGCTTGTATGGGTGCCGAAGAGCTTCGCTACGTCCTTCCGGTCGCTGCCGCGTTGCGCTCAGAAGGTGTCTCCGTTGAGGTTTATCCGGAGCCGTCAAAACTCAAGAAGCAGTTTGACTACGCCGAGAAGAAGTCCATTCCGTTCCTTTCCATCAACGGTGGCAACGAGGTCGAGGCCGGCGTCATCCAGCTCAAGAACCTCACCACCGGCGAGCAGAAATCCTTCGCCAAGACCGACATCTCCGGTATGAAAGAGTTTATGAATATATAAGGATAAGAAATCTGTAGAACATATATCTGTAGAACATATATCTGTAGAACATATATCTGTAGGAAGTCTCCTTCTGAAATTTTGCACGTTACCAAAATTTCAGAAGGAGACTTCCTACAGAGTGATTCAGATCCGAACATTTTTTTTGAACATATTTTTTGAAATATGTTTTGCATTCCAGAAAAATATTCCTACCTTTGTAGTCCAACATCGCGGGGTAGAGCAGTTGGTAGCTCGTCGGGCTCATAACCCGGAGGCCGGAGGTTCGAGTCCTTCCCCCGCTACGAATTTGCCGTAACTTCTTGCGTGTCAAGAAATTGCGGCAAAATTGTTAAAAATGCTGCGCCAGATTTGCGCCAAAAAAAATCGCGGTCTGAGCCGGTTCCTGTCAAACCTTTGTTGGGGAGTTCAAAAATTTCCCCAACAAAAAAAATGTCTTCAAGTCTCCGCACGACGAATGGCTTTATTCCGGCAAAAATTGCCGAGGGAAAGCGTTGGTATGTTGAATTCTATTGCCTCGATCCGGAAACGGGACGTCTTCGAAGGAAAAGAGTCTCCGTCCCGAAAATCAAAGGTGTCACCGCACGCAGAAGGTACGCCAACGATATGGTGATCAACATCAATGAGCAACTTTCACAGGGTTGGAATCCATATCTGTCCCTAAACAATCCGGAGGAGTACACTCTTTTTGATGATGTCTGTGAGAAATATTACCGTTACTTGTACAAGTTGACGGAGTCGGACATTATGCGTGTCAAGACCTACAACGGCTATACCTCGTTCCTGAATGTGTTCCGTGCCTGGAATAAGGATCAGGTCAAACCTGTATGCTACGTCTACCAACTAAAGTCATCTGTTGTCTCGAAGTTCCTCGACTGGCTATGGCTTGATTGCGGGAAGGCTGCCAGAACCAGAGACAATTACCTCTCTTGGCTTCGCAGCTTTGCGGGATGGCTTATGGAGAAGAACTACATCAGCGAGGACTTCACGGCGAATCTTACCGCCGTTCAGGGAAAGCGCAAGTGTGCAAAGAACCGCACCGTCATCCCGAAGGAGACGATGCTTGCCATCCGTGAATATTGCGGCGACCGCAACCGTCACTATCTTTTGGCTTGCTACGTTCTCTATTATTGCTTCATACGCCCCAAGGAGATGAGCCATATCCGTATAGGCGACATCTCGGTAAAGGGAGGAACCATTTCCGTCAGGGCTGAATATTCAAAGAACCGGAAGGATGCCGTTGTGACCCTCCCGGATTGCGTGCTCAAACTGATGCTCGACCTTGATGTCCTGTCATGTCCCGCTGATTGGTATCTTTTCAGTTCCGGATTTCGCCCGGGTCCCGAACACCATCCGGCTAAGCATTTCGGTGATTTCTGGACATACCATCTGAAAAAGGATCTGAAACTCCCTTCCGAGTATAAGTTCTACAGCCTCAAGGACACCGGCATCACGGATCTGATCAAGGCCCGCACCGACCTTCTTTCCGTCCGTGACCAAGCCCGCCATCATTCCCTCCAGATGACCGACCTCTACACCCCTTTGGAGACACGCACCGCCAACGAGTCCATCCGCCACCACGAGTCCTACTTCTAAAAAAGCGGCACCCCTCCGGATGCCGCCAGTCTGTCAAAGAAAATGAAGTACTCGCTTTGGCCCGAAGGCCGATTGCAATCAAGCGAATTTGACAGACGAAAATGTTTGTCCTAATCTTCTTATTCCGTCCTCGATCTTCTTGGCTGTCTTGGCGGACGGATGCCTGTAGCCGCTGATGTAGTGTCCAAGCTGTTTCTGGTTGACACCAGTAATTCTTTCAAGTCCCGAAAGTGTGATGAGATATGCGTATTCCTGAAGGAATGATGGGATGTCATACTGGTAGCTGAACTCAACCTCCTCGAATGGTTCCCCAGTTTCGGCATAGTATTTTTTGATGTCCTCATAACCATCCTCGAACACCTTGCGCGCCTCTTCCACAGTCTTCCCGGTTCCGGTGACAAGATAAGGCATATCGTCAGCATCCATATAAATGCTGTAATTGCCATCTGATGCCTTTTCAATAATTGCGTTAACCTTTCTCATAACTGTAATTTGTTTTTTATGTGTAAGACAGTGGGGATTAAATCCCCGCTGCCTTTTTGATTTGTGCTAATGTTCCGGTCGCCACTTCGTCAGCTCCGTGATTGCTGACCTTGAACATCTTGTTTGTTTTTGGGCTAAACCAGAGAGGGTGTCCGCTTTGCTGTCTTCCAGTGTCGTAGCACCCCGCCTTTTTCAGTTGCCTCATTAACTCGTTGTACTTCATACTTCATTTTCTTAACTGGTACAAAGATGGTATTAATTCTATCATTGCGCAAGTTTTCAGGCAACTATTTTCAAAATATTTACCACTCGACAAGGCTGTAGGAGAGACCGGCGCCGATGTAGGGTAGCGGGGTGATGCGGTTGTCCTGGATGGTTATGCCGTAACCGGCCTGAAGGGATAGGGCTAAATGAGATCTTTTTCGTGACGGGACGGAAATGGTCCGGGTCACGACCTTCGTTTCCGGAAAGACCTGAATCAGGTCGAGGCTTGGCTGGTAGCCGGACACTACCGCACGATAGTCCTTTCCGGAATATTCTTTGCGCTCCTTGGGGAGCTGGACGAATGTTGTGTCGTGGATGATTACGATGTCGGGATAGGCGACAAGGAGTGTGTCAGTGATGGTGGTTAGGATGGGGACGGGGTACTCCACGGTGACGGTGTCCCTTACGATCAGCGTATCTGCCTTGGGTGTCTCGATGGACTCGGCGACCGCCGAGCGGTAGCCCAGCCTCCAGCTCAGGACGGAGACAGCCGCCACCAGCGCGGCGACAAGCAGAAGGATCCACCCCGGCTTCATCGCCTCACGCCTCCGAGCCTGTCAGCCCACCGCTCCGTGAAAAACGAGTAATAGCTGATGGTGCCAAAGCTCTTGAATGAAGAATGCAGCCAAGCCCAAGTAATTGACGGAATACCAATGATAGGCAAATACAACCATCCGAGATAAAGCGACTGCCTCGTATGCCCCCATTCGTGGTCGAGTGTCAGACGCACATAGGAGTTTGACAGCCCGGCATACTTAAGAGGCAGGATTATCCTCTTTCCGAGACTGATCCCGCCTCTCATCTTTTGGGAATATAGCACCTTTGCTCTGCGGTGTTCGCCCCTGATTGCATCGTCGTGTCCGTACCACCGGAACAGCAGCAATCCCAGCAAGTTCTGCGGCAACTGCCAGATGTAAAGTAATACTTTAATAAAATCTTTCATATTCTTTGAATATTAGAACCTTTCTCCCTTGTATCGTCTATTATAGAGAAGCTGTCCCCGTTGCGGCCCTCCCTTGCGGTGACTGATGTGTACGAATGACGGATAGAGGATCATCTGATCCACCTCCCTCCAGATCTCCGGCGTGTCCCTGACAACCTTAGCCAGCGCGTGGGGGTCTTCCGCCGCGATGTCGGCCGCCTCGCCCTTGACGTGCTGCGAGGTCGGGACTCCTCCCACCGCTTTGTTGAGCTCCGGGCATCGGTAGCCGCTGTTTATCCGCAGCGGCCTCCTGACAATGTCACGCAGAGGCTGGAGAACCCTTTCCGTCAGCTCCTTCACCGCGTCACGCACATCGAACGATGTGATCACGTTGCAGATGCCCTTGCGCTCCGCCGTCGGCGAGGTCTCGAACTCTCTGTAACTGAAATCCTTACTGATTGTTCCCATCATCCTTTACCCCCTTTACGGCTCCGCCTCCTTTCTCAATGCTGACAGCCCCCTCGATGTTCGCCCCGGTCTTTGCTTGCACCACGGCCTCGATGACCTTGGCGGCGTCCACCTTTACCTTTGCCTGACGTCCGAACCGACAGAAGTACCAGTTCTGGGCGATGGAGATCAGCTCCACGCCTATGACGACAAGCATCAGCCCGGTCTCTATAACCGTGTAGCCCGTCGCCACGGCGAGGCTGGAGGCCAGCACCGACCAGCAGAAGTACTCCACTGCCTTGCCGACCGTGCGGCGTATCGCCCGGCTTATCCTGATCTGGTCGCCCTTGCGCCGGGCGGCTCGGATGCCGAACACGAGGTCGATCAGGATGACCACGGCGGCTATGACGAGATATGGCAGCATCCGCACGAAAGATTGTTGGAAGAACAGCAATAGTGTGGCCGATAAGCCCGTGCCGACCACGACACTCCCCGCGGAAGCCTCGTCCGAGAGGATGTGGGCGTAGTAACTGTCCATCATGGTTAAACTATTTATGTCGATGATCATGTCTTTGTTTTGGTGTAATTACAATCATATCAGATTATAAGGTACATATAAATTCTGGCAATCTTCTTTTATTTTCATAAACTATGATATATCAAGGAACAAATCATCACAATTTAAGGTGATAATTATATCGCCCTTGAAAGCAGTAGATACATGATTACTTAAATCTAACACAGATGGATTTTGCATCTCAAGCACGACAGATGAATCAAATCCAGGAACTTCTGTTCCAAAATAGGTTTCTGACAAATCAAAGGTAGGCAAATTTAATAAACTTGAATTACCTGTTTTGATCTCTGAAATTGACACAATACCAACACAGGTAGCTTCTGTGGCAGCAAAATCAGTAACAAAGGCTAGATTATTTAGTTTGAAAACTGAGAACGGCATTGGAATGCACCTGTATACATCCATCCTAAGTTTTGGTACTGATCCACCTGCATCTACACCCGTTACATAAGGAAATATAGGTAAGTAACTAGTATTATTATCCCTGTTCATTAACCAAACAAGACCAAACTTCTCACTAGAGAATTGTGATGATACATAGGAGCCCAAAGGTTCATCTGTTTTAATGACTACATGATATCTAGTTTGATATTCTTCAATAATACAATCAGATTCAAGTATAATTGAACCATGAGAAGTAACGACATTTTCAACTTTGGTAAAAAGATCTGCTTGAACTTTTGCAATTTCACATAACAAGAAGTTCTCATTGTTATAAAAGTCTGTATGTTCAGACGTTTCATTATTATAAACAGTATCAGGATTAGTGGATCCGTTTAATATATGAACATATAAGAACTGATTATATTTCCAGTCAACCATCAACTTGTTGTATAATTCGGCAACATTAGACTCTGGAATATCAATGTATATGTATTGTGAATCCATTGATACAATTGTTCCCAAAGATAAACCATCCGTTATAGTCAAGCCATTGGTATTAATACATACTTCTGGATTATGATCCGCTACATCTAACACTTGATCAGCATTTGATATTGCAATCTTCATTGCAACGGTATTCTGAGCCTCTGAAGCATCTTGTGTACAATTGCAAGTAGCAATTACAGCTCCAGTAGAAGCTTTAAGAACGAGATCAAAGGTTCTCTCTGAAGAAGTGTTAACATCAGGTGCCAGAGACAAGCTCTTATTTCCGGTACCACTTATTGGTAGCGAGTCGCCACTTACTAAACTGTTGCCAACGTAAGAAGGACCATCGATAGTCCAACCCACATTATCTGGATCAGAGATATTCAAATCCAAGCCTGTTGGAGATAGATCACTCTGACCATTGTTATCGAAGCGGAATGTAGTAGGAACATTCCAAGAAGGCATAACTAAAGACTCCTGATGGTAGGATATTGATGCTGTAGTTGACTTGTTCCCCTCGCCCGTTATCTTCATTTCAATAGTATCGTCCCTGCTTAAACCCGTGATGTTCTTACCAACAGTGGCCTTGAGATTAAGCTCATCAATGGTTACCAAACTTGGTACTGATGTGAACTCATAGGTAAAATCAGTTATAGTTCTAGTAGCACCCGAAGTATAGGTGGCTGTCTGGTTCGGGGAAACTTTAGCAGCTATATCTACATCCCCACCCGTCTTTGGAATGATTACAGTAGAAGATGTGGCATTAACTGATGAATAGGTTACCTGATTGGCCTGTTGGTATACATCAATACTTTGGGTTACTTTAGAGCCATTCCAGGTTATAGTAGCTGTAACCGTATCGAGTTTAGTCTTGGCTTTAATAGTTGAACCAAGATTCGAGCCATTTACCGTTTTAGACAACGTAATGATAACATCTGAGGATGTTATAGTAGGAGTATCGGATTCTCCAGAAGAATAATCAATCTTGCCTGAAGCTGAGATAAAGTTTGGTGAGTCAGCTGAGCCACCCGATGCTGGGATATCGTCTAATGAAACAGAAGCAGAATTTAAAGTGTAGGTAGCCTTATTAGGATCTTGTCTTACAAAATCGGTGGAAGTTAAGGTCTGACCATTAACGACAATGGTTATCTTAATACGGGCGCTCTTATAAGAATCAGTGATGTTCTTTCCCAGAGAATTCATGACTATCTCTCCTGTATACTCGTCTAAGGTCCAGTTATAAGGGGAACCAGGAGGATCGGTATAATAGGTGTATTTTACAGAATGAGAAGAATTAGATTGAGTAAGAGTCCCACCACCAGATGTTTTACCATTCCATCCCCAAGGGATTGAAAATCCGTAAGAAGGGGTGGCAACACCTCCTTCTGCGCCGATATTCCAATTAGAATATGTCATATAGACACTTGCGGTGCCGTAGGTCTTCTCACCAGCCGCTTGGGTAATGGTGATGGCTTCAGAAGATATTCCAGGATCACTCGAATCACGGAGCCTGAAAGTGATGTTCTTGGAATACTCAGTTTGATTCTCCGCCACGTCAAAGGAGATCTCAAAAGTGTAAGAGCTAGATGCCCCAGGATCTCCAGATATCTGATGAGAGACGTTTCCGTCCCAGGAATAGGCAGTCCCGTTCACCTTCAGAGCAAAGTTTGAAAGTAAAGATGAATCAGTGAGATTAGTCAGCTTCAGAGACGGCGAGTTGCTGGTGCCAGTGATTTTCACGGTGCCACCCAGAGCTGCAACAGAATAGGAAGTCTTGTCTACCACGATAAACTCACCAGCTCCAACCTGTAAGAGAACTACAGAATCAGAGGCTCCACCAGAGGTAACTCCTTTGATAGAGCCTGATCTGCTTGATCTTCCAGTATGGGAGCTTGCTTTTAGTGATCTTGTCCCTGAGCCACTTCCTGTAGACCCAGATACTACAGTGATCCAACTTGGTTTTGCCATGGTTATTCTGTTTTTTAGAATAAATTAGAAGATGAGAGGGGTTTCACCCCCTCCCACCTTATGACAGTCTTATTCAAGAGTCCAGCTGTCGTTTGACTCTATATTGAGCGTCTTGGATTCTCCGGCAGCCACAAAGGTGAGGCTCTCTGGAGTGAGGTTGATGTAGGAAGAAGACCCCTGCTGACTAAACGTGAAGTTTCTGGTGGCAGTCTTGCTGCCCTCGCCAGTGACAGTAACCGTCACAACGAAGCCTCCACGAGGCTCCGTAGTAGGGTTGGCTCCAACAGAGACGATGCCGTCAGAAGAGAGAGCAAACCCAGTTGCAGCGGTCTTGACCTTTGGACTGAGGTCAAAGACAACCGCAGCAGTAGCGCTGGCCTCTGTTCTGGTAGCACCCGAAGTATAGGTGACAGTCTGCTTGGCTCCAACATTGGAGTTGTCGGTCATGTTGCGGCTTTGGGTACCGTCAGCCTTGAGTGAAACCTCTGTGGCAACGGCAGAGTCAAAGGTGATGTCACCGTAAGTGGCGGTATTGGCTGCCTGATATACATCCACAGAAGCGGACTTGGTAGCTGTAGTCTTCCAGGTAACTGTAGCAGTGAGAGTGCCTTTCTTAGTTCTGTTGGTAACAGTAGTACCAAGTGAAGCAGCTGAAACTCCCTCACTAAAGGTGATGGTACAATCATCAGAGCCGTTGGTGAGGGCAACATCGCTGGTGACTGATCCCGAGGTGTAAGTCTGTGAACCCTTGGCTGTAACCGTAGTAGAAGATACTGAACCTCCGGAAGCTGGGATGTCAGCTGGAGCAGCCAGTGTCACATCCGTAACTGCATAAGTAACGGAATTGGCTTGCTGACTAACTGAAACCTCTTTGGAAGCAGACTTGCCATTAGCATTGAGAGTGATAGTTACAGTGCCTGAAATCACGTCTCCAACCACGGTTGTACGAGATTCCGCAGATACCTGACCCGTAGCTGTGGCAAGGGTAAGAGATGAAGGCCATCCGGTCTTAGTTGCATAAGCAACAGTGCCACCGGTAGTAATGGTGCCACCCCCCGAGGTAACACCGTTCCATCCCCAAGGCTGGGAGAAGGAAACAGAAGGGGCATCAACGGTACCACCGGCAGCAGGGATTTGCTGATAAGTACCCACGGTGAGGGTAACAGCACCATAAGACTTGACACCCTTGGCCTGAATGATGGCGATAGCATCAGTGACAACATCGCCGTTACCATTCTGAAGCTTGATCTCCAATGTTCTGGCAGCTTCAGTCTTGTTCTCTGGGATCTTGACGTCGATAGTGAAAGTGAACTGAGCATCCTTACCCGGATCGTCATCAATGCCCGTGTCAGTCTTTCCATCCCAAGAATCATCGTTGACTGCGTTGACTTGGATCTTGTAGGCTGCCCCGGGGATAATCTTGCCCGTAGTCTCGGCCACCTTGATGTTTGCCGTATTTGCGGTACCCGTGATCTGAATGGTGTCAGAACCGTCAGAGTTGCTACCCTTTGCAGCGGCATTATAGGTCGTGGTCGGCACATTAATGAACTCAGCCTTACCGGCCTGAGAAACAGAGGTTGTGTCGGTTGCACCTCCGGTTGTTTTAGCGGTGATTGTTCCACCTCTCTGCTGACGACCCGTGTACTCAAGGGCGGTAACAGTTGTGGAATCGTTCATGGAACCTGAGCTCTTGCCCAGTTTAATCCAACTCGGTTTTGCCATACTTTTAATGGTTTTTAAGAAATTAATAAATTAGCCTTTGTTAGGTGTTTCGTCGTTGTGTTTAACTCCAAGAGTCCATGGAGCATTAGACTCTATGGTTAGATCTTTAGTGCTCCCCGGGTCCGGGAATTCTAAGTTCTCTGGAACAAGTTTGATGAACTCACTCAGAGGCTGATGCTTATGCATCATCAGAGCTCTAAATACACTCATAGCTTAGGCTTTTGGAAATTCTCCCCAGACGGCCAGAGACCTAATCACTGAGACCACGTATATGCGATCAGCTTGAGTGACAGGAGCCTCACCGTTCATCCATTTGATGGTGGAGTCACCCACGATAGCATGAATGGTTGCTCCCACCTCGATAGTATAGACAGTCTCTTTGTGAGATACGCTTGCCTGAACAATGTAATCGTCCTCAAGTTCTGGGACATCTACGTAGGTGACACCATCTAGTCTATCGAGAACCTCTTTTACGGTCTCATTTTTGTGCTTTATCTGATCTGAGTCTGTGACATATTGGCCCTCTAATGGTCGTCTTAGTTCGCCATAGATCTTGATATAATCTGCCATGATATTCTAAGTTTTAAGAGATAACAATTGTCATAGAGCCAGCACCAGGAAGATCCTGAGTTCGATAGCACTTGTAGGTTCCCAGTGGAGTAGAAGCCTCTACTGGAGCCAAGAACGGAACATCGAAACCACTAGATGTAACCTTGTTGATTGACATGGTGTTAGGAACGCAGAGCCACAGGTACTTAGTAGCATCATCGTTGGTGAGAGTCTTGGTACCATTGAGAGAAGAGCCTCCCTTAGTCAGAGAAGTGATAATCAACTCATTTCCTGTGGTGGCCTTAGAGAATCCATAGTATACTGGGAGATATAGATTAGCACTGATAGACCTTGGTGAGTTCTTTATGGTAGTAGAACCCTTCTTAGCAGTGACTGAGCCAGATTTGTAGCCCTGAGTAGAGAGAGTGAATTTCTCTGAGCCCTCAGCTATATTCTCTAGAGTCTTAGTCTCGCCGTTGAACTGGATCTGGACAATGTCGGCTACTACTGGCTTAGAGTTTCTGAGAACCCTGAAAGATACACTGACCTCTACTGAGTTACCTGTCCATTCTGCCGAAGACGGCGAGATGGAAGCCTCAAGTGAAGTCGGGAAGCAGTAGCCCTGCAGCTCGGTGATAGCCTTAGTGACAGCCTTGTTTTGAACTGCATTGGTAGATTCTGCATCAAGCTCAGCATCTACTGTAATACTTCCCCCAGACATGTCTGGCTTGTTAAGGATAGCCCCTGGAGTTCCAGGCTCGGCATTCCAATCAGGCTGAACATTCTTTTGAGCCCCGTTCTCTATGCCGTCCAGTTTATCCTTATCTTCTTGAGTGAAGTCTTTGGTAGAGAGACCCTTGCCCTCTTCTTTCTGAACATAGTTGCTGAGATCTTGATGCTCGGTCAGGAAATTGGAATCATTCTCAAGCTCTGATACCTTAGTGGGAACCGTGATATTTACTTCCTTGTTCTCTACTGGAAGCTCAGTTCCATTGACCTTGATCTTCTCAATGACATTACCTTGACCTCCTGCTCCGGAGGTTCCTATTCGCACAGTTCTTGTCAAAACATTGACCGTGACGTTCAGCCCCTCGCCGGTTTCACCCTCGATAATATTGTCCACGGTTGCATCACCGCTAGCTGACACTATACCGATAAGGTTGCGCTCAAAGATTCTTCCCTTGCCGAGCGAGTCAACAAAAGTTATCTCAACTCCGTAAGTGCCGGCTCCAATCGCACCGGAAAACCTTGCGCTTACGGAGTTCCCGTCAATTGCCACATCCTTGCCAGGAACCTTGCCGTAAAGTCCGACAATGTTGAACTCGACATCAGTCGCTTCAGTCAAATCGAAAGGAATATACATTCCCTTCTCCTTGTCATAGACGGAAGCCAACGCCACGACGGTAAAGTCGTTGCCCTTGACAATCCGGACAACGGAACCGCCACCGGCACATCCGCATCCTCTGCTTCTCATATTGCTCATATTCAAATATTTCTATGATATTCCATCATTCCAATTCTGATAACGGGCGGATGTAGGCGGCTCTGGTCTTCCAGACTGCCGCGGCTTTGTAAGTATCCACCGATTCATCCGGTACGTAGATCAGACAAGTATCAGGTACTTGAGAGAAATGCCCGTCAGAGGCCGCTGTCCGGACGAAAGTAGGAGGAGTGGTGCTTCTTATTATGATAGACTGAAGCGAGCTGGCTCTGATCATAAAATCATACCCTTCAACTTTTTTCAATGCTCCGAAATCTATCGTCTTGAGTAGTGTGTTGCTGTAGAAACAGTCGTTCCCCGTCAACGTCTCGCATAAAGGAAGCACAATCGACTCCATCGGAACGTATGCGAACGCTGAATTGCCGATGGTCTTGCACGCCGGTAATGTCAGGGCTCCGCTTAGCACGGTATTTCTCAGCGCTCTTGCTCCGAGGGTAACTATGTTGGTCAATCCGATGGAATGGAGATTTGAGCAACCATTGAACTCATCATCGGCAAGTTCGGTGACACCGGTGAAATAGTCGAGTTCAAGAAAGCTCTCGATGTCTTCGTTCTGGGAGAACACCCCACCAAGCGAAGTGGTCGCATTGGCACTATAATGAGAGACACCGGCACCGTCCCCGAAATGCTCAACGCAGATGGCCTCGACATTGGAGTCGGCAAAAACGATGTATTTGCCGGCTTCCTGAGTAAGGATGCAGGACGCGATATTTCCCGTGTCATACGCAGTTGATTTTAGGCAAATGGTAGCTTGTCTTTCATCCACTGTTCCATTTGCGGCTATAGTCAACGTTATGGTAGAGGAGCCGATCCCTTCGACAAGGTTGCTTGTTATCCATTTAGGAAGTCCGCCCAATTGCCATCCGGCATCATCAGGATCGGAAATATGAAAGACACGCTCTTCACCGCTCTTACTTATTGAATCCCCGCTTTCGAGATCCCAGCTCGGAATCGTCCTGCACGCCACGTTGACTGTCTTGTCCGAAGTCATCTGAATAGTCTGCGTGCTGGAGTCAATCATCCCGTTCTTGTGGCACCACACCTTGACGGTGGTGTTCTCCTTGAACGTCATAGGGCCTGTGTAGTCAACCGCATCTTTGGCGCTGGTCTGACCGGCGACATATTCAAGAACCTTGACAGTCGCTCCAGAAGTTGTGCAGTTCACTGTTAGTGTATAATATTTCAGCACCACCGCCACTGACAGATTGCAGCTTGCCGTGAACGAGCCATCGTTGGTCTTGACTGTGATCACAGCGGAACCGGCTGATTTTGCGGTCACCTTTCCGCTCTGATCCACGGAGGCGATTCTCGGTGCGGATGATGACCAGACCACCGACTTGTCCGTGGCGCGTTCTGGAGCCACGGTCGCCACCAGCGTCTCGGAATCTCCGATTGCTAATGACAGTTCTGTCTTGCTGATTGTCACACCCGTGACCGCAACGGCTGCCGCCTTGTAAGTGACAGTCACTGACTTGTCTGCGAATATGCTTGTGTTGACCTTGCTTGTCGCACGGATCTTGACTGTGTTGCTGCTGGCCCCGTTTTTCACGGTCAGCAGTCCGTCCTGGTTGATTGAGGCGTAGTCCGAACCACTTGCGATGCTCCAGGTAACCCCACGCTGTGTTGTGTTTGACGGTGAATATGTCACACCGAACTGTGTCTCATTGTCCGCATTGCTGACAGAAGAAGAACCCGTGATGGAAAGTGACGTCAAGGCGACATCAGCATTGTTTATCACCGTGTTGTTAGGGTTCGCATAGTGCCACGTGAATGTAAGGCTGCTGACAGCACGATCCGTCAGCGATGTCTTGAACTCGTCCACGACAATAGCCCGTTCCGAACCATCCTTCTCGATGATGTACCTCTTCTTGGCCGCAAGAAACTCCAGCCAGTACCCGTTCATCCCGATGCTGTCGATGTGCCCGGAGTTCTGCTCGAATGTCATCGAATAGTCATTCTCCAGCTCCTGCTCTATCCCGGAATTCACGAACACCTGCGTCTCCGACTCTATCGAGCGGCTGAACTTCCCGGTAGCGTGAATATATTCATACGTCCCTCGCCGCCCCAGGAACTTGTAAGTCTTCAGCGGCAACCGTGTCCTTCTGATCTCGAATGAATATGTCTCTGATTTGCTTCCGGAATAATCAATCCAGATCTTGAACCCCGTTATTTTCGATGTGTCCAGACCCTTGGATGCAGCAGTGGACAACATTGTGCCGGTGGAGATGTCAAGGTCATAGTATTTAGTGGACACATAATAGGTGGGGCTAAGTTTGTAACTGGTAGAAGAGCCTCCGTCAAGATAGTCGAATCTGACATAAGTGGAGACATCACCCGAAGTCCTGTAGAAATAGAGCCGATCTTCCGCTCCTTCATAGGCAGGGGACTTAGTCGGCCTTGTCGTGAATATAGTTGCGGCAAGGGACTTGTACGCGAACTTCCTGCAAGGCAGCACGCTGAAACTGTACGAACAAGAGGACGAGCCTTGTGTGGCCGTGAATGAGCCAGTCACCATCCCTATGCCATTGCCCATCAGCGCTCCGAGGATCTCGCCGGCCGGTAGCCGTACAATTCCGGAGTTAGGAGCCACGTCAAAGCTTAGCACCTCCTGTGATGCAAGGATTCGTGAACCAAACTTAACGGTGACCGTCACCGTGTCATCCGATTCCGTGGTCAGCGTCAGCCAAGAGCTTTCGTCAGCGAATAGTATGCTACCTGTAAATTCCATATTCGTGTTTCAATGGCAGGGTATATCATCCCCAGCCCAGGACAAATGTACACCTGGAGACCCCATTCAGAAAGGACATCAGATTTCGATGAATTCCCCACGTGTCGAGACCGCCTCCGATCCCGCCGCCACCGTCACCGAAAGCTTTGCCACGATCCATTTCCTCCCCTTGAAGTACACCGGCCTGTACAGTCTGAAATTATGCAGGTCGATAGGGGAGAGGTTCACATCCACCGACACCCTCTGCCTTGTCTTCCCCAACCACTCCGCGAACGCCTTGTGGTACTTGTCCCAAAGCCCCGATGGCGTGATTGAACTTTTGCCTTGGAACTGTTCATCGGAACTTTTGGCAGCGGCGAAATAACCGTTGCTGACAAGAGAACCATCGGCGTGGATTATCCCGATATACGCTTTTTTACTTCGGTCTCCCGACACTCCTTCCGGTTCGACAATCGGCATCATTCTGGTGTAGTCCATTGTCTTTTCAGGAATGCACCTCACAGCCATAAAATCAGAAACGTTATCGAACTCATCCTCGTCTTCGTCAGCCGGTGCCTCTTCCGCCTTTGCTCCTTGATAGATGACATCGGAATCATAGAAATCCGTGAAAACATCCACAACTCTGGTCTTTTCGACTGTCACCCACGTTTCGCCTTGCTGTACATCCTCATAGTATGTCTCGGTTTTGGTCCCGGTTTTCACTTGGTATCGTCTCCCTGAATAGATGTCCTTTGTCTCATCGCAGAACACCACGGTGTAGTCGTCTTTGAATTTTGAGAGAATGTCGGACACGACGAAATCCTCTTGTGACACAATTTCGCCATTCGCGATATCTTTTTCCAGATTGTCAAGATTATAGTCGCCGGACTCATCCTCCTGATAACCGAACTTGTACTTTTGTGCGGTCTCGACCTCGCAAGAAAAGTCATCAGAAATCAATTCATCTATAACCAACGGATTGCTCGATGTAAGGATGGCCTCTGCTGACTTCATCACCAGCCTCCCGTTTTCTGAAAAGAAGGATGAGCAGAAAATCTGCCCTACATTTTTAAGTAACTCAGCAAATGTGATGTCTGGAAGGAAGTTGGCTATATCAGTGTAGGAGTTGACTCTTGCGGGAGCCCCACGTCCGGAATCGCCCCTTGTCGTGGATCCATCCTTATGAAGGTCGTTGAAAAGTATTCCGTGGTATTGGCCTGTAATCGCCAATGGATAGGCATAAGGTGCGTATCCCAGAATTTCAGAGGGGTAATCGACTGGTTGCTTTTTGAGAATTGCAGAGACATAGATTACAGGGATGAAAGTGTCATATGTCAAGTTCCTGTTGCTGTCCTGATAATTGTAGTATTTCAGACCACAAGCCTCTGATGAGTTTGTTTCTGCGTAAGGATGATCAGCAACGTGCTGTTTGTTGACTAATAAAGGAGTTCTGAATACCGTGTTGTCCGTTGGCAGTGAGGTGATGGGGAATCGAAGCAACTCCTGGTCCCAGATCTTCCCCTCCAGTTCCACCACTTTCTCCGTGAACGTGTACATCAGACACCCGTCCTCGATGCCGTCGTACACCAGCGTGCCGGTCACGAAAGGCACACCGCCGATCCACACCGAGGCCTCCAGCCTCTTTACGTTCGGCGCCAGGAACATCGCCGGCGTGTACCCGAACACCCTCCTGTTCACCGGACTCGGCGGAAACGAAATCTGTGTGCTGAAAGCCGAAGGAATATGATCCTCCTCCAACATCGGATTCTCCATCTCGATCTGGAACTCGAACCCCTTCGTAAGATCCAGTTCCGTGTAGTCCTTAGTCAATATCCTAACCATAACGAACTCATTATGGCACAAAAATAGCCACCCGCAGGTGGCTACAAAAGGACATACGAGGTGTCAGATCTTTTTCAGCTCCACCGGCGGGCCGACCTCCAGAAAATGATCCATCGAGGCGGTGATCATCTTGAATATCTCATCTGCACGAATCCTTACATTGTTGAGAATCTTCTTGCTGCGGCTGGCTCTCCAGAACCAAGTACGGTTGAACTTGTCATCGTTGGTTGACATGCAGGTTACAAAATTATTTCGCCATTGCGCTGAAATGTTCTTGAACACCAGATCAAAACTCCCGTCACGGAAGACAAGAATTACATCTTGTACTTTCCTGATTTAGGTTGACTCGGGTTTATAGATTATTACTGGTATAAGTT
>OIZT01000618.1_pt1 | contig 20603 bp, 20 predicted proteins | sample 1588611 | NCBI WGS metagenome assembly OIZT01 (sample SAMN03283278) | human gut metagenome | biome: human-associated habitat; material: feces | host: Homo sapiens | place: Peru | collected 2012
ACGTTGTTGACAACACCTTGCTTAACAATGTTATCAATAAGACCGCCGCTATCAATCAGCAGACAGGTAAAGCCAGCTGATTATATTGCACAAAAGCTTGATGTAAACTAAATCACGGCGGAAACCGGTTCAGGTCGGTTTCCGCCGTGTTCTTCATTATTTTCTCAAAAGGTGTTGACTTTATCGGTCGGTTGTGGTATTATACATCAAAAGAAATCTTTAAGAGCGATACAGAGATGTCGACAAGGTTTTGAATAATGGACGATAGGGCATATGCCCTGTGTTTTTGTGTGTCTGAATCAAAGAACCTTGTTATAGACAGGGTTCTTTTTTGTTGCTCATTCAGGAGGCTCGTATGACAGAATACATCTTGAAAAACGCATTGGTTTATACGGATTCGGGATTCCAAAAGCAGGATATATTTGTTTCCGAAGGCCGTGTCCTTTGTGTTTGCTGTAAGCTTTGCGCAGAGTATACCAAGTCCTATGATCTTACAAATAAGCATATTTTTCCCGGTTTCGTAGATGTTCATGTTCATCTTCGAGAGCCGGGCTTTTCATATAAGGAGACTATTAAAACCGGTACGCTTGCCGCCGCACGGAGCGGATATACAACGGTTTGCACAATGCCGAACCTTAATCCTGTCCCGGACAGCGTTGAACATCTTAATGAGCAGCTTGATATAATCGAAAAGGATGCCTCGGTTAATGTTATGCCATATGGCTCAATCACCGTCGGCAGGAACGGCTCTGAGCTTTCCGATATGCAGTCACTTGCCGATAAGGTCGTTGCGTTTTCCGATGACGGCAGCGGAATTCAGACTGAGGAAATGATGCGCCAAGCAATGCTTGAAGCAAAAAAACTTGATAAAATTATCGTCGCACATTGCGAGGACAACAGTCTGCTTAACGGCGGATATATTCATAAGGGTGCATATGCCAAGGCACACGGTCATAAGGGAATCAGTTCAGAGAGCGAGTGGAAACAGATTGAACGAGACCTCAGACTTGCCGAGGAGACCGGCTGCAAATACCACGTCTGCCACATTTCGACGAAAGAAAGCGTCGACCTTATCCGCAAGGCAAAGCGCAGGGGCGTGGACGTGACTTGCGAAACCGCCCCGCATTATCTTGTCCTTACCGACGCAGACCTCAAGGAGGACGGCAGATTTAAGATGAATCCTCCGCTCAGAAGTGTTGATGACAGAGATGCACTCATTGAGGGCATATGCGACGGAACGATTGACATGATTGCCACCGATCATGCGCCGCACTCAATTGAGGAAAAATCAAAGGGTCTCAAGGACAGTGCAATGGGAATTGTCGGACTCGAAACGGCTTTCCCGATTCTCTATACAAGGCTCGTCAAGGGCGGAATCATTAGTCTGCATAAGCTTGTTACGCTGATGAGCGTGAATCCTGCCGAGCGTTTCGGAATTAAAACAGGCTTTGAAATCAAAGAACCGGCTAACTTTACAGTCTATGACCTCAATGAAAAGGAAACGGTAAACCCGGAGAATTTTGCTTCGATGGGAAGAAGCACTCCGTTTGAGGGCATGACGGTTTACGGCAAATGCAAGGAAACGGTTTGTAACGGCGAAATTGTTTGGGAGGCTGAAGAATGAATCAGGTAATGATGAAAATAACAGACAATAAAAAGATTGCCGAAAAAACTTACTTTATGTCACTTGAGGGTGACACCTCGGCGATAACCAAGCCGGGTCAGTTCATAAATATAAAGCTTGACGGATTTTTCCTGCGCCGTCCGATTTCGGTTTGCGACTGTGAGAACGGAAAGCTTTCGATAATATATAAGGTCGTCGGCAACGGAACAAAGGAAATGTCCGAGCTGCCCGTCGGAGCTGAGCTGGATATACTCAGCGGTCTCGGCAACGGCTATGACACGTCAAAAAGCGGCGATTGTCCCGTACTTATCGGCGGAGGGGTAGGTATTCCGCCGATGTATATGCTTTGCAAAAAGCTTGTGTCGGAGGGCAAAAAAGCAACGGTAATACTTGGCTTCAATTCTGAAAAAGAAGTGTTCGGCGTTGATGAATTCAAGGCGACGGGTGCCGAGGTTTATGTTACAACGGTTGACGGAAGCGTCGGAACAAAGGGCTTTGTAACAGATGTTCTGAAAAACCTGGATTACACATATTTCTACACCTGCGGCCCGATGCCGATGTTCAAGGCGATTGAAAGTATCGCAAAGACGAGCGGACAGTACAGCTTCGAGGAACGCATGGGCTGCGGTTTTGGAGCGTGCATGGGCTGCACATGCAAGACAAAATACGGCAACAAGCGAATTTGCAAGGACGGCCCGGTACTTGAAAGGGAGGAAATAGTATGGTAACAAAGGTTAATCTCTGCGGAATTAAGCTTGATAATCCTGTCATTCCGGCCTCGGGCACATTTGGCTTCGGTTATGAATTTGCCGAGCTTTATGATATAAACATACTCGGAACGTTCTCTTTCAAGGGCACAACGAAAAGTCCGAGATTCGGCAATCCCACGCCGAGAATCGCCGAGTGCACGGCAGGCATGATAAATGCCGTCGGTCTTCAGAATCCGGGCGTTGATAAGGTGATAAGCGACGAACTGCCGAAGCTTAAAAAATGTTTTAACAAGCCTGTTATGGCAAATGTCAGCGGCTTTTCGGTCGATGATTATTCCTACACCTGTGAAAGGCTTGACAAAGAGGAGCAGGTCGGCTGGCTTGAGGTCAATGTTTCCTGCCCGAACGTACACGGCGGCGGAATGAGCTTCGGAACAGATCCGAAAGCTGCGGCCGAGGTCACAAGAGCGGTTAAGGCAGTGACAACGAAGCCTTTAATTTTGAAGCTTTCGCCGAATGTTACGAACATTGTCGAAATAGCAAAGGCGTGCGAGGACGCAGGAGCTGACGGAATCAGCCTTATAAACACCATGCTCGGCATGAGAATTGACCTGCACCGCAGAAAGCCGGTAATCGCAAACGTGATGGGCGGCTTTTCAGGCCCGGCGATTTTCCCGATAGCCGTCCGAATGGTTTATCAGGTTTCACAGGCAGTTAATATTCCCGTTATCGGAATGGGCGGTGTGTCGAGTGCCGATGATGTGATTGAAATGATGCTTGCCGGAGCAACGGCGGTTGAGGTCGGAGCGGCAAACCTGGTTGATCCGTTTGCTTGCAAGAATATAATCGAAGCATTGCCGAAAGCAATGGAAGAATACAAAATAAACAATCTTAACGAAATAATAGGAGGAGCACACAATGGGTAAGGACGTAATTGTAGCCTGCGATTTTTCAAGCAGGGAGGAGACGATGGCTTTTCTTGACAATTTCAAGGGCAGAAAGCCGTTTGTTAAAATCGGAATGGAGCTTTTCTATGCCGAGGGTCCCGATATCGTAAGAGAGATTAAGGCGAGAGGACACAAGATTTTCCTTGACCTCAAGCTTCACGATATCCCGAACACGGTGAAGAAATCAATGGCTGTGCTCTCAAGGCTTGATGTTGATATGACAAATCTTCACGCAGGCGGAACTATCGCAATGATGGAAGCGGCAATCGAGGGCCTCACACGTCCCGACGGAACAAGACCGCTGCTCATTGCCGTAACTCAGCTCACCTCAACAAGTGAGGAAAGAATGAAAAACGACCTGCTTATTAACGAGAGCATGGATAAGGTTGTTATGCACTATGCCCACAATGCAAAGCTTGCCGGACTTGACGGCGTTGTTTGTTCGCCCTTAGAGGCAGGCAAGGTGCATGAGGTCTGCGGAAGCGGATTTCTTACAGTAACTCCGGGTGTGCGTTTTGCCGACGGGGACAAGGGAGACCAGGTCAGAGTTATGACTCCCGAACAGGCAAAGAAAATCGGCTCGGACTACATTGTAGTCGGACGTCCGATAACTGCGGCGGCTGATCCTGTTGCGGCATACGAAAGATGTATAAACGAATTTGTAGATTAAGGAGCAGATATTATGACAGACATTCAGATTCAGATTGCAAAAGACCTTCTTTCAATTAAGGCGGTTTTCTTCCGCCCCGATGAGCCGTTCACATGGGCAAGCGGCATCAAAAGCCCTGTTTATTGCGACAACAGACTGACTCTCGCTTACCCCGAGGTTCGTACTCACGTTGAAGAGGCTCTTGCCAAGACCGTTAAAGAAGTTTATCCCGAGGCTGAGGCTCTTATGGGCACATCGACAGCAGGTATCGCACACGCTGCCATCACTGCTCAGATTATGGGACTTCCGATGGGATATGTTCGCTCGGGAGCTAAAGACCACGGTAGAAAAAATCAGATTGAGGGCAAGCTTGAAAAAGGGCAGAAGGTCGTTGTTGTTGAGGATCTTATCTCAACCGGCGGCAGTGTTATCGAGGTCGTAAACGTCCTCCGAGAGGCCGGTGCCGAAGTGCTCGGAATTGTTTCAATCTTCACCTATGGCATGCAGAAGGGCCTTGACCGCCTTGCTGCGGCAGATGTAAAAAACGTAAGCCTTACCAATTTTGATGTAATCGCCGAAATTGCGGCTCAGGAAGGATATATCGCACCGACGGATGTTGAAAGACTTATAGCTTTCAGAAACAATCCGTCCGATGAAAGCTGGATAGGAGGCACAAAATGAGAAGCGTTATAAGTATTCTTGATCTCTCGGTTGAGGAGATTGACGAGCTTATTGCCCGTGCAAATGATATAATCGCAAACCCCGATAAGTATGCGGAAGTATGCCGCAGAAAAAAGCTTGCAACGCTCTTCTTTGAGCCGTCAACACGCACAAGGCTCAGTTTTGAGGCGGCAATGTATGAGCTCGGCGGTAACGTTCTTTCAATGGCGGATGCAAAGTCAAGCTCAGCCGTCAAGGGCGAAAGCGTAGCCGATACGGTTAAGGTCATTTCCTGTTACGCCGATATAATTGCCATGCGTCATCCCAAGGAGGGTGCACCCTATGTTGCGTCGCTCAATGCGTCAATTCCCGTAATCAATGCAGGTGACGGCGGACACAACCACCCTACGCAGACCCTCGCAGATCTTCTCACAATCAGCCGTGAAAAGGGTCGCTTCGATAACCTGACTGTAGGCTTCTGCGGTGACCTTAAGTTCGGCAGAACCGTCCATTCGCTCATCGAAGCCCTTGCAAGATACAACAACGTGAAATTCGTTTTGATTTCTCCCGAGGAGTTGAAGCTTCCAAGCTATGTCAAGAACGATGTTATCAAGGCGAAAAACCTTGAATATATTCAGACGACCGACCTTGAAAAGGTTATGCCCGAGCTTGATGTTCTCTATATGACCCGAGTTCAGAAAGAGCGATTTTTCAATGAGGAGGATTATCTCCGACTCAAGGACAGCTATATTCTCACTCCCGATAAGCTTGCAAACGCAAAACCCGATCTGTCAATTCTTCATCCACTGCCTCGTGTTAACGAAATCAGCGTTGCTGTCGATAAAGATCCCCGTGCATGCTATTTCAAGCAGGTTCTTAACGGAAAATACATGAGAATGGCACTCATTCTCAAGCTCCTGGAGGTAGAAGTATGAACATAGATTCCATCAAAAACGGTATAGTGATCGACCATATTAAGGCCGGAAAAGGTATGGAGATTTACAATCTCCTCGAGCTTGATAAGCTGGATTGCTCCATTGCCATCATCAAAAATGTAATGTCCCGTAAGCTTGGCAAAAAGGACATCATAAAAATCGACTCTGATTACGACGTTGACCTTGATGTTCTCGGCTATGTTGATCCCGGCGTTACCATTGATATTATCAAGGACGGTCGCCTCGTTGAAAAGAAAAAGGTTTCACTTCCCATTCAGCTAAAAAATATCATCAAATGCAAAAATCCACGCTGCATAACCACCACCGAGCAGGAACTTCCGCATATTTTTAAGCTTACAGGAACCGGCGAAAACAGGGTATATCGCTGTATTTATTGCGAAACCAAAGCCGAATAACCCTCCTGAGCGGATCTTTTGGCGAATAAGACTTTTTTCGTGGCTTGACGTATATACATACGCCTGCGCCCCGAGAAAAAGCCTTCTTCATCCAAAATCTCTCGCTCAGGGAAAGAAGTGTTTCTTTTGGCGGATAAAGCATTTTTCGGCTCAGCGTATAAGAATACGCCTTCACCGAGAAAAAATGTTTTCTTCATCCAAAATCTCTCGCTCAGGAATAAAACTGAATAGCAATAAGCCGCTTTTTCCAACTTGACGTATATACATACGCCTGCGTTGAAAGAAAGCGGCTTCTTTACCTAATCTTCAAGTTCAGGTTTTTGTTTCTTTTGGCGGATAAAGCATTTTTCGTTTTGATGTATATACTACTCCAACTTCGCAATTTTAAATCATTATAAAACAATACCCTCCGACGGACTTTTTCGATGTCGGAGGGTATTGTTATTTTCTGTTAATCAAGCGTGATAAGGTTGATACACTTAACAGGACAAGCCTCGGTGCATTTGCCGCAGCCTGTACACTTGTTGTAATCGACCTTAGCACAGAAGTCCTTGACCTCAACTGCGCCGAATTCGCACGCCTTGACACACTTCATACAGCCGATACAGCCGTTTGCGCATTCCTTGCGTGTGATTGCGCCCTTGTCGTGATTGACGCAAAGATTAGCCGCCTTTGCCTCGTGCAGGGGCATCATCTTGATGATGTGATTCGGGCAGGTCTTAAGGCACTGCTTACAGGCCTTGCACATTACCGGGTTGATTCTTGCAACGCCGTCGCAGATGTGAATTGCGTCATACTGACAGGCATTCATGCAGTCGCCGAGACCTATACAACCGTAGATGCACTCCTTCGGACCGCCGAAAAGCTGCTTTGCCATTTCACATGAGCTAACGCCGTTGTACTCCATCTTGGTTTCCGCCTTGCCGCAGAAGCCCTGACACATGACAACTGCCGCCATGGGAGCGACCGAGCCGGCCGAAAGACCCGTAACCTCTGCAATAGCCTTTGAAGCGTCGTTACCGCCGGGGGCACAGAGAGCTGTGTTTGTTGTAATACCCTTTGAAAGAGCCGCCGCATAGCCGTCACAGCCCGAAAATCCGCATGCGCCGCAGTTTGCACCGGGCAGACATTCACGGATAGCCTCCGCTTTTTTATCGACGGGAACAGCCATGACGATGGAAGCGACTGCAAGTCCGAGACCTGCGATGAGTCCGATGACCGAAACGATCAGAATTGCTAAAACAATAGGATTCATTTGCTCGCCTCCTTATGCAAAGATCTTGTCAACAACGCCTGCGAATCCCAGAAACGAAAGGGAAACGAGCGAGGCGGCAACAAGTGTGATGGGCAGACCCTTAAGGAATTTCGGAATGTCGCAGGATTCTAGTCTTGAACGAACACCTGCGAACATTATCATGGCAATCATGAAGCCAACGCCGCCGCCGATAGCACAGATGAGCGACTGCATAAAGTTGTAGCCGTTGTCAACGTTGAGGGTTACAACGCCGAGGACCGCGCAGTTCGTCGTGATAAGAGGAAGATAGATACCGAGAGCATTGTAAAGTGCCGGCATATATTTCTTGAGAATAATCTCAACCATCTGAACGAGTGCGGCGATGACGAGAATGAAAACGATTGTCTGAAGATATTCAAGATTGTTGGCAACAAGCAGATACTTGTTTATCGGGTATGTAACCGCCGTTGAAAGAGCCATAACGAAGATAACGGCAAGCGACATGCCGACTGCCGTGTTCAGCTTCTTTGAAACGCCGAGAAACGGACAGATGCCGAGGAATCTTGAAAGAACAAAGTTCTGAGTGAGAATCATTGTGAGCAATATGCTCAAAAGGCCTTTTGTCATTTCCATTATGCTTCAGCCTCCTTCTTCTCTTCACAGCTCTCATGAGTGTCCCTAATGGCACATGATTTAGCCATCGGGCAGTTTTCGCAGCCGTGAAGCACAGCCTTGGGCTTGCCCTTAGACTCGGCAATCTTATTTGCAAGAGCCATTACCATGCCGAATACAAAGAATCCGCCGGGAGCGAGGATAAATATAAGCATCGGGTTTTCGTTAAGGAAGGGAATCGAGAATCCGTTGAAGCTGCCGCCGATGAGGTCGCTGATTCCGTTGAGGAATGTGCCTGCGCCGAGGATTTCACGGATAGTACCCATAACGAAGAGTGCACCGGTGAAGCCGATTCCCATGCCGAGACCGTCGACTGCCGAGGCGAGCACGCCGTTTTTGCTTGCGAAGGCTTCCGCTCTGCCGAGAATAATACAGTTAACAACAATAAGCGGAAGATAAACGCCGAGCTGTTCGTTGAGCACGGGAACAAATGCCTTGACAAGCATCTGAACGATTGTAACGAACGAAGCGATGATAACGATGTATGCCGGGATACGGACCTTCTGCGGAATAACCTTTCTCAATGCCGAAATAACGATGTTCGAGCAGATGAGAACGATTGAAGCCGAAACGCCCATGCCGATCGCACTTGAAACAGAGGTCGTTGTGGCGAGGGTGGGGCAGGTGCCGAGTACAAGGCGAAGAACAGGGTTTTCAATGATAAAACCCTTGGTAAGCTCTTTGCCTAAGGATTTCTTTTCAGCCATCAGTTAGCACCTCCGTTTTCTGTGATAGTTTTGTAGTTTGCGAGAGCCTCGTTGACCGCCGTAGTTACGGCGTTGGACGTGATCGTTGCGCCCGTGAGAGCGAGGATCTCGTTATTGTCGTGGTCTGCGCTGTTCTTGGCAACCTTAATTCCGTCTACAAGACCCTTAAACTGATCCTTGAAGGAGTCTGTCTGTGCCTTCATGCCGAGACCCGCAGTGTCGCTGATTGAGAGAATTTGGATTCCCGTGACCTTGCCTTCATTGTCAACGCCTGTCATGACAAGAAGGTCGCCGCCGTAGCTCTTTGATGTGGTTGTGAAAACCATGCCGACTGTCTGCTTACTGCCGTCAAGACCGACTGCGTAGCTGATGCCGTTGAGGGTTTTGTCCTCGAAGCTCTTTGCGTCTGCAAGAACCTCCATACGGGACTGAGCCTCGGACTCTGCCGAGTTCTTTTCGATTATAGGAGCGGTTACGTTATTTGCCAACGCAAGCAAGGTCGTTGCGACAAGGCAGATAATAAAGAGTGCAACCGTAGGGATCAAAATTTGTTTTTTCATTTTGCCTCAGCCTCCTTCTTTTCTTTTTTTGGAGTGCCGAACGGCTTGGGAAGCGTAACATTTTCAATCAGCGGAACAAGAATGTTCATGATGATGATTGAATAGGAAACGCCCTCGGGAAGATTGCCGAAAATTCGTATTATCGAGGTGATAAGACCGCAGCCTATGCCGAAGATGATCTTGCCTTTGGGGGTAATCGGTGAGGTTGTGTAATCCGTTGCCATGAAGATTGCACCGAGCATAAGTCCGCCGCCGAGAAGCTCATATGCAACGAAGCGGAAATCACCCTTGCCTGCGATGAGCATGATAACGGCAACCGTGCCGATATATGTAAGCGGAATTGTCGGTGAGATAACCTTACGGACAACGAGATAGATACCGCCGAGGATAAGAGCAACGGCACATGTTTCGCCGAGACAGCCGGCACGCCAGCCGATGAGCATTTCGACAAGCGAAACATCGGGAGCTGCTCCGCCCGAAGCCATCTCATGAATGGAGGAGAGGGGAGAAGCGGAGGTGATGCCGTCAAGCTTTGACATTGTCCAGGTGAGCGGCTGAGTCCAGGTTGACATCGCAACCGGGAAGGAGGTCAGAAGAACGATACGTCCGGCAAGAGCGGGATTGACAAAGTTCTGACCGATGCCGCCGAAGAATTGCTTTACAACAACTATCGCAACGAGCGAGCCGATAACCACCATCCAAAGCGGAATGGAAACCGGCAGGTTGAAAGCAAGCAGAAGTCCTGTAATAACTGCGCTGAGGTCGCCGATTGACTGGCTGCGCTTGAATACGATCCTGGTGATATACTCGAATATTACGCAGGTCGCAACACTGACACATTCAATGAGCAAGGCTCTCGGACCGTAGAAGATAACCGAAGCGATAAGAGCCGGAATAAGTGCGATAATAACGTCAAGCATCAGACTTCTTACAGTCCTCGGGCTGCGATCGTGAGGAGATGCGCTGACAACGAGCTTGTTTTTTAATGTCATTTCTTTGCACCTGCCTCTCTGATGATTGATTTTGCAAGTCTCATGTGCTGGACAAGCGGCTTCTTGGCCGGGCAGGAATATGCGCAGCTGCCGCACTCCATGCAGACCATAACGCCGTCCTTGAGAAGGGCGTCAACGTCCTTGGTCTTTGAATCACGGACAATCTTTGTCGGGACAAGACTCATCGGACAGGCGGCGGCACAACGGCCGCAGCGGATACAGTCTGTTTCTCTGAAAATCTTTGCATCCTTAGCCGAGAAAGCAAGCAAAGCATTGTTGCTCTTTGAAATCGGGTAGTTGATATCGGTAATTGCCATACCCATCATCGGACCGCCTGCGATAATTTTGACCGGATCCTCTTTGAATCCGCCGCAGAACTCAACAACGTCGGCAAAGCTTGTGCCGATCGGAACTCGAACGTTCTTCGGCTCGGCAATAGCCATGCCGTCAACGGTCATTGAACGGCTGACAAGCGGTTTGCCTGTTTTCAGATAACGGGCGATGAATGCAATCGAGGTGACGTTCATAACGATACAGCCGACGTCTGCCGGGAGCTTTCCGGGAGGCACCTGACGGCCTGTTGCCGACTGAACCATCATTTTTTCTGCACCCTGAGGATAAACGGACTTGAGCTGCATGATTTTGATTGAGCTGTCTGTACCGGATTCCTTATCAACGATCTGATGAAGAATTTCAAAAGCGTCGGGCTTGTTGTCCTCGACCGCTATAACAACATTCGGAATGTTAAGAAGCTCTTTAACTGTCTTTATGCCCGAGCAGATATCCCATGAATTGTCGATGCATTCACGGTAGTCAACGGTTATGTAAGGCTCACACTCGGCGGCATTGATGATAAGAGTGTCGATGTTCTTATCTGCCGGAACATTGAGCTTAACATGGGTCGGGAAGCCTGCACCGCCGAGACCGACAAGTCCTGAATCTCTGACTGCTTTGCAAAGCTCTTCCTTTGTGTTGACCTCGGGAGCTTGAAGACCCTCGTAAAGTCTCATCTCGCCGTCGGATTCGATTGTAACGCCCTGAACCATGGTTCCGTTCGGAAGCTTGACGTTTCCGATTGATGTTACGGTACCCGAAATTGATGCGTGAATCGGTGCGCTGACAAATTTATCGCTGTCGCCGACTACCTGACCGACTGCAACGGTATCACCGACCTTAACAGTCGGGGTACACGGAGCGCCGATGTGCTGCTGCATAGGCAAAACTACCTGTTTCGGGACGGGAATACGAACTACCTCGCAGCCTGCCGTGTTTTTGTGGTGGTCAACCTTGACACCGCCACGAACCTTTTTGACTGCCGAGATAACTCCGTCCACGTGGATTTTACCCATTTGTTCAACCCCTTTGCTATATGGGAATTTCCCATTTAATTTTTTAGTTTAACGGCCTTTGCCAGATTAGGCATAACCGCCTTGAGAATCGTTCCGGTAAGGAATCCCGTCACGATTGCGAATATTAACAACAGCGGTCCGTAGCCTACGATAAGCGAAGCTGTACCTGAAATGATACATGCCGTCGCAAGCTGGCCGATATTGTGACAAACGGCACAGATAATTCCGATACCGATATATCCTAATTTATTCTTGCAAAATCTGAAAAGGAGGCACGCCGCCGCAGTGCTGAGAATTCCGCCCGAGAGGCTCATCAGCATTGCCGTCATTCCTCTTGTGACGCCTGCGAAAAGTCCTTTGATGATTGTTATAAAAAATGCGTATCCCGACCCGGCACAGCTTGCCATGAACATTGTAACTATGTTGGAAAGTCCGGGCTTTGCTCCGGGTGGAAAACCCGGATAAGCGGGGATAAGCGTTTCAAGGTAGGAGAGTGCAAGCGCAAGCGCACACATTATGCCCGTCACGGCTATTTTTCTTGTCAGATTTTTATCTTTCATATCAATAAGTCATTATGTCTGTTTTGTTTTTAATCGATTTGACCGAGATAACAACCCTCGCCGGCAGACATGCTGCCGTTTCGCCGCCCGAGGTCAGCTTTCCGCTTTTAACGCAGAGCTTGTCCTTACATTCGGCATGCGAAAAATATATTTCATTATTGCCGACGGTTATCTCAACTTTCGGCTCGCTGTTCGGAGAGATTATGTATTCTTTATCAACCGACGAAAGGTCTATCGTTTCTTCAAGCTTGCCGTCAACATAAATTTCTGCGGTCAATTTGTCCGAGTTAATTAACCTCGGAACGGATATCGCCGCCGCTGCGAGAAGAACTGCAATTATTATAATTAAATCCGTTCGTTTGAATAGCTTCATTTGTCAAGAGTGTAGCTGTCGTCGGTTACCGTGAATTTGCCCGAGAGGCCGTCGGTGACTCTGACTGCGTTGTTGTTAAAGATGAAAACCGCTTCTGCGTCAAATTTTTTGAGGATTTCGATGCTTTTGCGGTAGCCTGCGATATAGCATACCGTTGAGAGTGCATCGCTGATAAGTCCGGATTCGCAAACCACGGTAACGCTCTTGAACTCGCTCGTTGCCGGGTAGCCTGTTGTTGCGTTAAGAATATGATGATAACGCTTGCCGTCCTGCTCAAAATATTTTTCGTAATTCCCCGAGGTTGAAACGCAGGTGTCCTTGAGCTTCAGAGTTCCCATTGACTGCTTGTCGTTATCGGGATTGATTATGCCGACGGAGAATGTTCTGTTGCCGTAAATAAGCAGGCTGCCGCCGACCGAAACAACAGCGGATTTTGTTCTGCCCTTGTCGAGCAGCTCCTTGATTTTATCACATACGAAGCCCTTGCCGACTGCACCGAGGTCAAGTGACTGACCTTTTTTTATCTGAACAGCGTTGCCCGAAATTGAAACGTTCTTGTAGCCGACACTGCCGAGTGCCGTTTTGATTTCATCATCGGAGGGCAGACGCTGATTATTGCCGCCAAAATCCCAAAGCTTCGTAACGTTGCCGATTGTTATGTCGAAAACGCCGCCGCAATCGTCCGAAATGTCAATACACTGTCCGATAATTTTAACCGTGTCGGGTGAAACGGAGACCTGCGTGCCTGAACCTTTATTGATTCTGTAGACGTCGGAACCTTCCTTTCTCCAACTGAGGACGGAATTTTCGAGTCCGTTGATTTCCGTTTCGATTTTATCAAGGTCGTTCTTTGCACCGAAGCCGAAAAGCTTGACCGTAACGACCGTACCCATGGCAACGCTCGTTTTTTCGCAGGAGCTTCTGCCGCTTATAAAGTCATATGAAACAATGCCGAAAACAATGACGGCACAAAGTATTACGGCAATGAGCGATTTTTTGTTTAATTTCTTTTTTGCACCGTTTTCCAAAGCAATTCACCCTTTTTCTTACATACTATTGTATTATACTATGAAAAATCGACAAATTCAATAGAAACGAAACTAATTAAAAATTTAACAATATTATAGGGTGACACCGTAATTGAGCGGTATTGCAATAAAAAATCGACGCCTGCGAGCATCTGTCCGCAGGCGTCTTTCTCAGTCAATGTCAGCAACCGCAACCGTTGTTGTTGAGGAACGATGTACCGTTGTTTCCGCAGCCACAGCCGCAACCGCACTCTGAGAATAAGAGGATGATTATGAGAATAAGAATCCAGTTATTGCAGCAACCCATGTTTCTGACCTCCTTTCGTCTTACACTAACATTGTATGGGAAAAGGGAATGTTGGTGACAAAGAAAAGTTTTTCCGCAGATTATGTCGTGTTATTAATTTTTCCGAAAACGCTTAAGCCAAAAATTGGGAGTGAAAGGCGAATTTTTGTTGAATATATACATTTATTTATACATTGAGAGGATAAACAGTGTTGACTTTTCAGAAAAAATAAGGTACAATAATTGTACTTAAAAAATAGGCGGCGGTTATAATATGAAACGTATTCAATGAACGGAAAATCGGCTGTTTTTCGAAACAGTTTGTCTTTCTGTTCTTTTTTATACCGCTCGTTATTTATACAGGGAGGAAAAACTTATGTATGTTTTAGCACTTGACCAGGGAACGACAAGCTCCCGTGCAATAGTATTTGACAAGCGCGGACGCATTGTTTCCAAGGCACAGAATGAATTCGAACAGATTTATCCCAAGTCGGGCTGGGTTGAGCATGATCCGATGGATATTCTTTACAGCCAAATGCATTCAATTTCAACCGTTATCAATTCAGGTGATTTTGATGTTAAGGAAATCGCGGGAATAGGTATAACAAATCAGCGTGAGACAACAATTATATGGGATAAGGAGACCGGCAAGCCGATATATAACGCCATCGTTTGGCAGTGCCGCCGTACCGCAGAACTTTGTGAGCAACTCAAAGAAGAGGGACTCGGCGATTACATCCGTGAGCATACGGGACTTCTTATCGACGCCTATTTTTCGGGTACAAAAATCAAATGGATTCTTGATAATGTCGAGGGTGCAAGAGAGAGAGCCGAGAACGGTGAGCTTCTTTTCGGAACGGTTGAAACATGGCTTATTTGGAATCTGACCGGTGGTAAGGTTCATGTCACGGACTATTCCAATGCTTCAAGAACAATGCTCTTTGACGTTGACAAGCTTCAGTGGGACGAGTTCCTTTGCGAAAAGCTCGGTGTGCCGATGTGTATGCTTCCCGAGCCTGTTGAATCGAGCAAGGTCTACGGCACAGTCGCTCCCGGAATTATCGGTATTGAGGAGCTTGAGGGTGTTCCGATCTGCGGCGCAATCGGCGATCAGCCGGCCGCACTGTTCGGTCAGGCTTGTTTCAATCCCGGTCAGGCGAAGAATACCTACGGTACAGGCTGCTTCCTGCTCATGAACACGGGCGAAAAGCGAGTTCGTTCGGAAAACAATCTTCTTACCGGCGTTGCATGGAGCATCAACGGCAAGACTACATATTCGATCGAGGGCAGTGCCTTCAACGCAGGCTCGGTTATCAAGTGGCTCAGAGATGAGCTTCACATGGTTGATACCGCACCCCGTGTTGACGAGCTTGCCGAAAGCGTTGAGAACGCAAACGGAATGTTCCTTGTTCCGGCATTCACGGGCCTCGGCGCACCGTACTGGGATATGTATGCCCGAGGAACTATCGTAGGACTTACAAGAGGCGTTAACCGTGCTCATTTCTGCCGTGCGGTTCTTGAGTCGATCTGCTTCCAGATGACCGACCTTCTTCGAGCCATGACGAAGGATTCAAATATAATTCTTTCCGAGCTTCGAGTTGACGGCGGTGCAAGCGTCAGCAACATCATGATGCAGATTCAGGCCGACCTTATCAGAACGGTTGTCAACAGACCGAAGACGGTTGAAACAACGGCTCTCGGTGCGGCATATCTTGCGGGTCTCTGCGTAGGAATGTGGAAAACGCCCGAGGAGATTGAAAAGAACCGTGAGGTTGAGAAGGTATTTATACCGAAGATGGATAAAAAGGTCAGAGATAAACTCTGCGAGGATTGGAAACGTGCCGTTGAGCGTTCACGCAACTGGGCACAGGAGGACGATTTTGATTGATAAAGATCAATCTTAATTTATAAATTATTTATTAACATAGGAGGTTTTATTATGGGCAAAGTTGTATGCGATTGGAAAACACTGCATGATTTTATGGTTGATGCGTTCAAGGGTGTAGGTGTTCCGGCTGAGGACTGCGAGATTGTTGTTGACGTTATCCTTGAATCGGACAGACGCGGTATCGAATCCCACGGCTGCAACCGCTTCAAGCCGATTTATATCGACCGAATCGAAGCAGGTATTCAGAATCCGGTCACGAATTTTGAAATTGTTAAGGAAACTCCGACAACGGCTGTTGTTGACGGTCATGACGGTATGGGACAGGTCATCGGTTACAAGTCGATGGAAATGGCAATCAAAAAGGCTAAGGAATACGGTATGGGCATGGTTGCCGTTCGTAATTCCTGCCACTACGGTATTGCGGGATACTATGCGTCAATGGCGGCAAAAGCAGGCTGTATCGGAATCACCGGTACAAACGCACGTCCGTCCGTTGCTCCGACCTTCGGTGTTGAAGGCATGTTCGGAACAAACCCGCTCACGATCGGCATTCCGACCGATGAGGATTTTAATTTTGTTATCGACTGTGCAACATCAATTACGCAGAACGGCAAGATTGAGTATTATGCAAGAATTGACGAGCCTGTTCATCCGGGTACGGTTATTGATATCAACGGCAATCCCGTTGAGGGCGACGCAGGCGAGGCTCTCAAAAAGATTCGTAACGGCACAGCCGCTTTGACGACCCTCGGCGGTATCGGCGAGGCTCTCGGCGGATATAAGGGCTACGGCTACGCTATGGTTATCGAGCTTCTTTCGGCCGCTCTTCAGGACGGTAACTACGGCAAGATGCTTGACGGCAAGGATGAAAACGGCAATCTTGTACCTTATCATCTCGGTCATTTCTTCATCGCCATTGATACGGATCACTTCCTCGGCGAGGAGCAAACAAGGAAAAAGGCAGGCGAGATTATTCGCTCCGTTCGTGCTTCCAAGAAGGCACCGGGTCATGACCACATATTCTCGGCAGGCGAGAAGGAGTACAACGTTTGGCTTCAGAGAAAGGATTCCGGCGTGCCGATAAACGAATCCGTTCAGGCTGAAATGAACAAGGTTCGTGATGACCTCAAGCTTAACTATGTATTCCCGTGGGAGAAATAAAATAATTTGATCGGAGGACAATTACAATGGATTATGCAAAGGAATCCCTGAGGCTTCATTATGAGTGGAAGGGTAAGATAGAAGTAATCGCAAGAGCAAAGGTTGATAACAAGGATGCCCTTTCGCTTGCTTACACACCCGGCGTTGCTCAGCCGTGTCTTGAAATTCAGAAGGACATCAATAAGAGCTATGAGCTTACACGCCGTTCAAATCTCGTTGCCGTTATCACCGACGGTTCGGCTGTTCTCGGTCTCGGCAATATAGGCCCCGAGGCAGGTATGCCCGTTATGGAGGGCAAGTGCGTTCTTTTCAAGGAGTTCGGCGGTGTTGACGCTTTCCCTCTTTGCATCAGGACACAGGATGTTGACGAATTTGTAAACACCGTTGCTCTGCTTTGCGGCAGCTTCGGCGGAATCAACCTTGAGGATATCGCCGCTCCGAGATGCTTTGAGATTGAAAGAAAGCTCAAGGAAAAAGCCGATATTCCTATTTTCCATGATGACCAGCACGGCACCGCAGTTATCTGTTCGGCGGGAATTATCAATGCTTTGAAGCTCGTTGGCAAGAAGATTGAGGACTGCACAGCCGTATTCAACGGTGCGGGTGCGGCAGGCGTTGCGATTGCAAAGCTTTTCACAAGCATGGGTATGGGCAACATAATCATGTGCGACCGTAAGGGTATAATCTGTGACGGCGACGACCTCAAGCCGGCTAAGCAGGATATCGCAGACTTCACAAACAAAAATCACCTCAGAGGTTCACTCGCCGATGCAATGAAGGGCGCAGACATCTTTATCGGTGTTTCCGCTCCCGGAGTTGTTACCGAGGATATGATCAAGTCGATGGCTAAGGACCCGATCGTTCTCGCAATGGCTAACCCTGTTCCCGAAATCATGCCTGATCTTGCCAAGGCGGCAGGCGCAGCGGTTGTCGGAACAGGCAGAAGCGACTTCCCGAACCAGATCAATAACGTTCTCGCATTCCCGGGAATTTTCCGTGGAGCGCTTGATGTTCGTGCAAGCGACATCAATGAAGAGATGAAGATTGCGGCGGCAAAGGCACTCGCAAGCCTTGTTTCCGATGAGGAGCTTTCCGCAGATTATATTATTCCGAAGCCTTTCGATCCCCGTGTCGGCAAGACCGTTGCGGCAGCTGTTGCTCAGGCGGCTCGTGATTCGGGTGTTGCAAGAATATAAAATCATAATAAATGAGGGCATTATAATGAAAACAGCAATTTACGGCGCCGGCTCGCTCGGTACGGTTCTCGGCGCATATCTTTCAAAGGCAGGCGTTGACGTTGACCTTATCACAAGGAATAAGGAGCACGTTGACGCAATGAACAAGGGCGGAGCGAAAATTATCGGCACAGTCAACATGACAGTCCCCGTTCATGCACTCACTCCCGATCAGATGACCGAGAAATATGAGCTTATAATCCTGCTCACAAAGCAGCTTGATAACGAAAATATTCTTCGCAATCTTGAAAAGAACATGACCGACGATTGTATCGTCTGCACACTTCAGAACGGACTTCCCGAGCTTTCGGTTTCCAAGGTCGTCGGCGAGGACAGAACAATGGGCTGTACCGTCGCATGGGGTGCAACTCTCCACGGCAAGGGCGTTTCGGAGCTTACGAGTGAACCCGACAGTATGTCGTTCGGACTCGGCAGAATGAACGGCCAAAAGGACGAAAAGCTCATGCAGGTTAAGGCTCTGCTTGAAAAAATGTGTCCCGTTGAGATTGAGGACAATTTCATGGGTGTTCGTTGGTCAAAGCTCCTTATTAACAGTGCATTTTCAGGCATGTCCGCTGTAATCGGCGGAACCTTCGGCGATGCGGCGGAGAATAAGGAGTCCAGAGTCTGCTGTCAGAATATAATCAAGGAATGTATTGACGTTGCAAATGCAGCAGGTATAAGGATTGAGCCTGTTCAGGGTAAGGACATTGTCAAGCTTCTTTATTATAAAGGCAACGGAATCAAGAAGAAGATTTCCTTTGCACTTATTCCGATTTGCATCAAGAAGCACAGACTTCTCAAGGCAAGTATGCTCCAGGATCTTGAAAAAGGCAGACTTTGCGAAGTCGACGCAATCAACGGCGTTGTATGCGAATATGGCAGAAAGTACGGTGTCCCGACCCCGTATAACGATAAGGTCTGCGAGATTATTCACGGTGTTGAGCAGGGCAAATATAAGTGTTGCTTCGACAACGTAAAGCTTTTTGCAGGCTTGGCAAAGTGATTTAACCGAGAAAAAGGTTAAAAACAGTTCGGCTACATAAACCAACGAAAAAACTTAATAGCAGATAGGGTATAAGGTTGTCGAAACTTTATACCCTTTTCTTTATTGCTGTATTGCTCCGGATTGATTAAGATACAAATAACTAATTAAAAAAACGAGCAGAGAAAATAAAAATAGAAGCAGAGAAAACAAAATCAAGATATATCCACAAAAAGGAGAAAAGGGAGAGATAAACAACATATAGTATGTGAAATAAATAAGTCTACCACATGCGAGCACAAAAGGCAGAAAAAGAAAGAAGGTACAGTGAAGCAACACACGGAGAGGTTGAAGAAAGGGGAAAGAAAAGAGGAAAAAAATAAAAAAGAATGAAAAAAAGTGTTGACAAAAGGGGGAGGGTTTGGTATAATAGCAAAGCTCACTTGAGGAACGGCTCTGCTGAAGCGGTTCAGGAGTGAGGATGCACCTTGAAAATTAAACAACGATTAACAGAAATTACCCTTGAAAGATTTCTTAAAGTTTTGTAAAAACAAAACGTACTTTTAAAACAGTAATATCTGGAAACAGATAAAGCCAGCAATGGCAAAATGAGCGAATTAAGCTCTGAAAATGATTTAAGCGCAGAGGCGTTTAGATATAATTTTTAGAGAGTTTGATCCTGGCTCAGGACGAACGCTGGCGGCGTGCTTAACACATGCAAGTCGAACGAGAGGAGAAGGAAGCTTGCTTCTTTCAAATCTAGTGGCAAACGGGTGAGTAACACGTAAACAACCTGCCTTCAGGATGGGGACAACAGACGGAAACGACTGCTAATACCGAATACGTTCCTTAGGTCGCATGACTTTAGGAAGAAAGGGTGGCCTCTACTTGTAAGCTATCGCCTGAAGAGGGGTTTGCGTCTGATTAGGTAGTTGGTGAGGTAACGGCCCACCAAGCCGACGATCAGTAGCCGGTCTGAGAGGATGAACGGCCACACTGGAACTGAGACACGGTCCAGACTCCTACGGGAGGCAGCAGTGGGGAATCTTCCGCAATGGGCGAAAGCCTGACGGAGCAACGCCGCGTGAGTGATGACGGCCTTCGGGTTGTAAAGCTCTGTGATCGGGGACGAACGGTCAGCAGACGAATACTCTGCTGAAGTGACGGTACCCGAATAGCAAGCCACGGCTAACTACGTGCCAGCAGCCGCGGTAATACGTAGGTGGCAAGCGTTGTCCGGAATTACTGGGTGTAAAGGGAGCGCAGGCGGGAAATCAAGTTGGATGTGAAATGTCGGGGCTTAACCCCGGAACTGCATCCAAAACTGATATTCTTGAGTGAAGTAGAGGTAGGCGGAATTCCGAGTGTAGCGGTGAAATGCGTAGATATTCGGAGGAACACCAGTGGCGAAGGCGGCCTACTGGGCTTTAACTGACGCTGAGGCTCGAAAGTGTGGGGAGCAAACAGGATTAGATACCCTGGTAGTCCACACTGTAAACGATGATTGCTAGGTGTGGGGGGTCTGACCCCCTCCGTGCCGGAGTTAACGCAATAAGCAATCCACCTGGGGAGTACGGCCGCAAGGTTGAAACTCAAAGGAATTGACGGGGGCCCGCACAAGCAGTGGATTAT
>OIZT01000619.1_pt1 | contig 20601 bp, 16 predicted proteins | sample 1588611 | NCBI WGS metagenome assembly OIZT01 (sample SAMN03283278) | human gut metagenome | biome: human-associated habitat; material: feces | host: Homo sapiens | place: Peru | collected 2012
GTAAATATGGAGATAATATAATAGATGAATACTCTAAAAAATTAATATTAGAAGTCGGAAAAAAATATAATAGAAGAACATTGTTTAGAATGAAACAGTTTTATAATGTTTTTAGTAATGAAAAAGTGTCAACAATGTTGACACAATTGAGTTGGTCTCATTATTTGCTTTTGATTTCATTAAATGATTATAATGAAATAATTTATTACATTAGAGTTGCAAAAGATAACAATTTATCACAAAGACAATTACAAGAAAGAATTAAAAATAATGAGTATAAAAGATTACCAATAGAAACAAGAAGTAAAATAACAAATAGTAAATTATTAAACATTAAAGATTTGGTTCCAAATCCAATATTAATTAAGAATAAAAATAATATAGATATAATTAATGAAAAAGTATTGCATCAATTAATATTAGAGGATATTGAATCTTTTATGAAAGAACTTGGTAATGGCTTTTGCTTTATAGGCAGTGAGTATAAAATTAAGATTGGAGATAATTTCCATAAGATAGATTTATTATTATAGGTAAACTTGATAAAAAAGATATTATACTTATTATTATGATTGAATATTTTTTATTAATTTTAAAGTTTTCATTAAATAAAATAATAAAAAAAGTTATTGTGAATGATAAAATAAATCCTATATTAAATATGTAAAAAGGATTTATAAATATTAAAATAGTAAAAGTTACATACAAAATATATTTAGGTTTAATATAGAAATAATATATTTTATTAATATTATAAAGTATAAAATATATTACTGCTCGTAATATTGATGGCGTAAATGATGCTATAAAGGCAAATAATATTAAGAATATACTAGTAATTATTAAAGAGATTTTTTCATTCATTTTTAACTTTTTTAGTGTGTAGATAATTATACTTGAAAATAATGAAACATGTAAACCTGATAATGCAAATAAATGAGTAATACCATTTATTTTATATTGATTATATATTTCATTTTCTATATATGAGCTTTTACCTAAAATGAATGCATAGAGATATTGATTATTTTTTATATTATTAACTTTATTTATTATTTTATTTTTGAGTTTTAAAAAAATATTTTTATTCTTATTAATTAGTTTATATGATTCAATATTTAAAATATAGTTTTTATAATTATACTTTAAATATTTTTTATAGTTAAATGTATTTTGAATTGTATTATTATTTGGTAACTTTAATATACCTTTTATATAAATTGTGTCACCTATTTCAAATTTAAAATTATCTTTTTCATCGATTGTTTTAAAATAGTATGTACCTACTATTTCATCATAAAATTCTAATGATAATTTGTTTCCATCAATTTTTATAGTTTTAATTTTTAAAATAAAATTATTGTCATTTAAATCATATTTATTTAGAGGAATATATTTTTTGTTATATATTATTATAAACAATATGCTTATTATAAGTAATAGATAGTAAATAATATCAAGTAGTAATATTTTCCTTAATCTTAGAGAAAATCTTTTCACTAATTCCTTTTATATTTTTTAGTTCTTCAATAGATTTAAATTTGCCATTTGAAGTTCTATATTCAATTATTAATGCTGCTTTTGATTCTCCTATTCCATTTAATGTTTGAAGTTCTTCTAATGAGGCGGTGTTTATATTTATTTTATTGTTTGAAGGCTTTACTTCTTCTTTTGTTTCATTTTTTATATTACTACAATCACATGGTACTTCTATTATATTTTCTTGTTTTTGTGATTCTTCTACTTCTTTATTTGAATAAATGATTATTACGTCACCATCTTCTAGTTTTTTTGATAAATTGATGTAATTAGTGTTTGCATCTTTATTTAATCCACCAGAAGCTTTAATTGCATCTATAACTCTAGAATTAATATTTAGTTCATATACACCGGGAGTTTTAACACTTCCTTTGATATCAACAAATATTTTTTCTTCATTATCATTAGAGCATTCATTTGATTCTTTTATTTCTTCTTGTTCTTGTGTTTCTTCATCTGTTTTTTCTATTTCTTCTATTACTGGAGCATCATAAGCAATTTTACTAGCGCTTTCTATCTTTTCTTCTTTTCTATTAATCATTGTAAATAAAAACATAAAGCTTGATAAATTAATTAATAATAAGAAGCTTGGCATAATAAATTTCTTATAATTAATAGTTTTTAAATAGTTTAAAAATTTATATCTAAACTCTTCCAACTTTCTCCTTTCTATATATTCCTCTATTAATATAATTCGCAAAAACTTTTTAAAACACTACTTTTTTTGCATAAAAAAAGAAGATTTTCATCTTCTTAATTTAATTCTATTGGAGTATTCTTACTATTAATTACAACATAAGCTACTGTAAATGATAATACTACTATTGCAAATAATATTGCAATGTTTGTTACTCCTGTTTTAGGATTATAAGCAAATTCAAATGCTTTTTGAATATTTACTCCTACTATTTTTCCACCAGATATTACATCTTGAGCTAATGGTGTATAAGAATAATAAATTCTTCCTCTATCTGTTGATGGATTAAATGAATAAGCATTTATAGTTGAAGCTTCAACTTTTAAACTTGCTATTTTTGATGATTTAGTTACTTGAATATAGAATTTTTGATTTGGTCCTAATTTAGTAACTTCTGCTCCACTTTCATCTATTAATTTAATTGCATCTTTATTGTCACCTGAAATTTTAATTTCAAATCCTTCTACTGATAATACATCATAAGAAATTGAATATGGTCCATATAAATACGCATCTTTTGTTTCTTTAGCTACTTCTTTTCCTGCTTCTGGTTTTACAACATCAATTGTATTTGAGAATGTTAGATTACCATAATTAGTATAAATATCTCTATCTGCAATTAAATATCCATATAATGTATTTAATTGTTCACTTCCTTCTAAAGTTTTTCCTAATTTAACATCTGTTTCTACATACATATTATTTGCTTTCCATATTGCATATTGAATTGTAGAATAAACATAATTTTCAGCTAATGCTTTTAATTGTTCATCAGTTAAAGTTTCTCCTGTATGTAATGCTTTAACTTCTTCTAATAATTTATTATAGTTTGCTCCAGCTACTTCTAATGATTCTTCTATTCCTAATGTTGGATAACTATGTTCAATAATCCATAATGCATGATTATATGTCTTTTCAGCATCTTTTTCAGTTATAAATTTACTAAATAGAATGTCATCTAATGTGAATTCTAAAGTGTATTTTGATTCATCTTGACTTCCTAAATCTTTTGGAAGTAATGTTACTGTTGCAGCAGTTACTTCTGTATAAACTATTTTAGTTACATAAACTGTTACTTTATCATTTCCTGCTTTGATTGTATTAATAAGATCTTCTTCTGTTTTACCTTCTGGTAAAGTATAAGTTATTTCAGGTTCAAATCTCATACCTAAAGCTTTTTTGAAAGCTTCTTTTAATTCTTTCTTGTTATATAATGCAAATTTAACATATTCATTTAATAATGTTTTATTATTAGTTACTGTTGGATTTTCTTTAGTATAATTTACATAATTTTCTTTTGGATATTTTAGTTCTGGATTTAAACAATATGCAGAGAACCAAGATTCATTTAATGCTTGAGTTTCTTTATTATAATTTTGAGCTAAAATTATTTTTTGCATTTTTGATTTTCCAGCAACTCTTTCATTATCTTCTTTTGAAGTTGTAAATTTAATTTTACTAAAGTCAAATGTTTCATCTACTTGACCATACAAAGTATCATCTTGTCCAGGAATAACAGATGGTGCTTTGGCTGTTGCTGCATTAACACAAGTAAGTCCAATAAATAATGTTAATACAGTTAAAAAACTTAATAAAAATTTCTTTTTCATATCAACTCTCCTTTATTTTATATATTAATATTAGCACAACTTTTTACAAAAGTACATAAAAAAAAGAAAAATCAAAATTAAATTTTTCTTTTAAATGAGTAACCTTTTTTTGAATATTTTCTTTTATCTTCATAGTAATAATCTAACATTGCAATAAAACATCTTGTTCCATAACTATCTTTTATAACTTTGCGTTCTAACATAATATCTATAGTTTCTTTTAAATGTTTATATTCTTCTTCTCTCATTTGTATAACAAGACTTCTTACATATGTGAAAGTTAAAAGTATTCTTCTTGAATTAATTGGATGAAAGAAACTTTTTTCACTCATTACACTCATCTTTTTTATATATTTAGTTAGTTCTAAAAAATTCTTAGCTGATATTAATTCATCATAGTCTTCACTAGGCTTTTGATTGTCATATTCACCACAATTAATAAATGCGTATTCATATTTAGAATTAATTAAAACATTTTTTAAATAACTACTTTTTTGTTCAACAATTAATTCATCTAGAAAGTCTAAAAAATATTTATCTCTTGTACTTTCTCCTATAAAATACACTGTTTTATCTATATTTGCATCATCTATATAAAATTTCATAAAAATACTAGATAACTTATTTGATATTCTCATAGAAATAGCTTTTCGTCCTAGATTATCATTAAATATTATTCTTTCTGGAGAATGAAGTGTTCTTTCTAAATCTATTTCTTCTTCTGAATCTTGATATAATTTTAATAATAAGTTTCTTACATACTCTTTATTTTTAATCGTATTTTTTTCTATTTCTTTATAAATTGAGTCTTCTATACTTTTTAATATATTTACTGATTTTATTAATTCTTTATATCTAGTAGAATTAATTCCATTTTTAATTTCTTCTTGAGCAAGAGCAATATATGTATAATATATTTTTTCAGATATTGATTGAATACTTTTGTATATATCTAATGGCTCCATATTTTACTCCTTACTACATTAAAAATTATATTATAAAGAAAAAACATTGTCAATTTTGACAATGTTATAATCCAAGTGTATTTTCACATTCTTTATCGTAGTAGCTTTGATCTATTAATTTCATAAATAGTTTTGTACCATAAGAATCTTGTATTTGTTGTTGATCAATAAGACTTTGAATTTGCTTTTTTAAAATTTCTTTATCTTCTTCATCTACATTTAATAATCTCGCTCTTACATAAATAGTTGTTAATAATATTTTTCTTTTATTTCCTGGTATAAGTGCCATTTCCATATTTATTTTTGATACTTTATCTTTTAGAAAATCGATTAAGCTTTCTCTCATAGCAATACTTATTTGCTTTTTAAATTCTTCATAACCAGGCATATCGAAGTTATGTTCAAACATACTATAATAGTCATATTTTGCTTCGATTAGGCTCTTTCTTGTTTCTTCATCATTACTTTTATCATTTATTTCAATATTTAAAATACTTTCAATATCATCGATAGATTTAACAATATCTACTCTTGTAGCTAGTAATGCTGCTACACTTGTAAGTATTTCTGGATCATGTAAATTTTTTTCTGTTGAACCGTTAACCTTTTTTTCTAATGTTAAATTAACATCAAAGTTCATTACTCTATTCACAACTCTTAATAATGATAAATCAGGTGTTTCAAGTTGATTAAATACTATTAATTCTGGTCTATTTATCTTTTCATAATCATCTGTTAGAAATTGTTTATTTAAACGTTTAAGAGCTTCTTTTGCTAGAGATTTATTTTCTATTGCACCCATTCTACATCCACTATAATGTACACTATATAGCTCATTTTCTATTCCTTCTAATACTTTTATTCCTTTTAGTAATGTGTTATATTTTTCTGTTCCTTCTTGACCATCTAACTCTAATTGAGCCAATGCTTTATAATTTGAACATATTAAATATGAAACTCTTAATAAACTTTCAATTAAATTTACTGCTATCATGATATTTCCCCTTCTTTGTGGCTATATATTATAATAAAAAAGTTTTTTAAAGTCAATTTACACTTATAATATTCAAATATTTTCTTATAATATAAAATGTGTTATGATTATATTAAGGAGGATTATATGAAAGTTATACAATATGGTTGTGGTAAAATGGCCAAATATACTATGAGATATGTTTTAGAAAATAATTGGGAAATTGTTGGCGCTGTCGACATTAATCCTAATGTTATTGGAAAAGACATTGGTAGTGTTATTGGATGTGAAGACAAAGGAGTTAAAATTACTTCTGTAGAAGAAGCTGATAAACTTTTTAGTGAAGTAAAAGCTGATGTATGTATTGTTACTACTATGAGTTTATTAAGTGATTGTAAGGATGCTTTATTTTTATGTGCTAAACATGGAGTTAATGCTATTACAACTTGTGAAGAAGCGTTTTATCCTATGAATTCTAATCCAAAATTAACATTGGAAATTGATGAACTTGCTAAAGCTAATAATTGTACTATTACAGGTTCTGGATATCAAGATGCATTTTGGGGTAATTTAATTAGTACTTTAGCTGGTACTACTCAAAAAATAACTAAAATCAAAGGAAGTTCTTCATATAATGTGGAAGATTATGGTATTGCATTAGCTAAAGCTCATGGAGCTGGTTTTACTAGTGAACAATTTGATAAAGAAGTTGCAGCTAATGATAGAATTAGTGAAGCAGAAAGAAATGAAATCATTAATTCTGGAAATTATACTCCAAGTTATATGTGGAATGTTAATGGATGGTTATGTGACAAATTACATTTAGATGTTGTTAGTCAAACTCAAGAATGTGTTCCACAATATTCAGATACTGATATTCATTCAACTACTTTAGGTATGGATATTAAAGCTGGTACTGCTACTGGTATGAGTGCTGTTGTTACAACTACTACTAAACAAGGTGTAATTCTTGAAACTCAATGTATTGGTAAAGTATATGGTGAAAATGATTGTGATAAAAATGATTGGACAATCGAAGGTGAACCAAATACTAATTTAGTAATTACAAGACCTTCTACTGTAGAACTTACTTGTGCTGCTATAGTAAATAGAATACCTGATGTAATTAATGCACCAAGTGGATTTGTTCCAACATCTAGAATGGGAGAAATGAAATACTTAGTTAAATAAGTTATTATGGGATGAGAAATCATCCTTTTTTTATGCACTAAAAAAGAAGAATTATTCTTCAGAATGTTTCTTCTCTTCTTTTTTATCTTCTTTTTTTTCTGGTTTTGGTAATAATTCTTTTCTTGAAAGATTTAATTTACCTTTTCTATCATATCCGATTGCTTTAACAACAATTTCATCACCAACTTTTAAGATGTCACTTGGATGATTAACTCTCTTATTATCTAATTGTGATACATGAACTAATCCTTCACAACCTGGCCATAATTCTACAAAAGCACCAAAATCTTCTATTTTAACTACTTTTACAGTATATACAGCTCCGATTTCTACATCTTTTACGATGTCTTCAATCATCTTAATTGCTTTATCTAAAACTTCTTTATTCATATGATAGCAAATTACGTTTCCATCGTCATCAATATCAATCTTGACTGCATCTTTATGATTAACTGATGTTACGTTGCTTGATTCTAAAATTATCTTAGTAATAGTTTCTCCACCTTTACCAATAACATCTTTAATTTTATCTGGTGAAATCTTCATTGTTCTAATTTTTGGAGCATATTCACTTAATTCATGTCTTGGTTCAGGTATTGTATTTTCCATTACATCAAGAATTTTCATTCTTGCTTTATGTGCCTTTTCTAATGCTTCTTTAAGTACTTCACGAGTTACACCTTTAATTTTAATATCCATTTGTAAAGCTGTAATTCCTTGTCTTGTACCTGCTACTTTGAAGTCCATATCTCCCATGTGATCTTCTAATCCTTGAATATCTGTAAGGATTGTATATTTAGAATCACATGTTCCATCTTCAGTTATTAATCCCATTGCAATTCCTGCTACTGGAGCTTTAATTGGAACACCTGCTGCCATAAGTGACATACATCCTGCACAAATACTTGCTTGACTTGATGAACCATTACTTTCTAAAACTTCTGATACAACTCTAACTGTATATGGGAATTCTTCTTGACTTGGCATTACTTGTAATAATGCTCTTTCAGCTAAAGCACCATGTCCGATTTCTCTTCTACCTGGGCTTCCATATCTACCAGTTTCACCTACACTAAATGCTGGGAAGTTATAATGGAAGATGAATTTTTTAGAATCTTCTAATGATAATCCATCTAAAATTTGTTCTTCATTTTGAGCACCTAATGTTGTGATTGCTAATGCTTGAGTTTGACCTCTTGTAAATAATGCACTACCATGTGTTCTTGGAAGTAAATCAACATCTGCAGATAATTCACGGATTTCATCCATTTCTCTTCCATCTGGTCTGATATGTTCATTAGTTATTAATCTTCTTACTTCATTTCCTTCAATTTCATCAGCAACTTTCTTAACAAGTTTTAATTTTTCTTCTAAGTCTTCTTCTCCTTCATGTCTTTCAGTGTATAAGTCAATTGCTTCTTGTTTTACTTCATCTATTCTTGCATATTTTTCTAGTTTGTCTTTGATTTGAATTGCTTCAATCATTTTTTCTTTAATATCATTATTTACTTCAGTAGATAATTCTTCTGGAATAGATGCTAAAGTAACTTCAATTTTAGGTTCTCCTATTTCACTAATGATGTCTTCTTCAATTGCACATAATTCTTTTACTGCTTCATGTCCAAACATTAAAGCTTCTAGCATTTCTTCTTCACTTACTTGTTTAGAACCAGATTCTACCATGTTGATAGCATCTTTTGTTCCTGCTACAGTTAAGTTAATTGTACTTCTTTCCATTTCTTCACAAGTTGGGTTAATTTTTAATTCTCCATCAATTTTACCAACTATTACTCCAGCTACTGGACCTTCAAATGGAATACTAGAAATACCTAAGCATAATGAAGTACCAAATAATGCAGTCATTTCTGGTGTACGATCTGGATCAACACTTAATACAGTATTTACTACTTGAACTTCATTTCTAAAGTTCTCATTAAACATTGGTCTAATTGGTCTATCAATAACTCTTGCTGTTAATGTTGCAGCATCAGTTGGACGACCTTCTCTTTTAATAAATCCACCAGGAATTTTACCAACAGAGTATAATTTTTCTTGATATAATATTGTTAATGGGAAAAAGTCTGCAGTTGATACATTATTACTCATAACACATGTAGATAAAATTACAGTGTCATCATATCTAACTAATACAGCTCCTCTCGCTTGTTTAGCAAGTTCTCCATGTTCAATTATCAATTTCCTACCTTGAAAATCGTATTCAAATACTCTTTTCATCAATTCACTCCTTTCAAAAATAAAAGACACTTAAAACAAGTGCCTACTTTCTTAAACCTAATTTTTTAATTAACTCACGATATCTTTGAACATCTTCGTTCTTTAAATATTCAAGTAAGTTTTTTCTTTTACCAACTAATCTTAGTAATCCACGATTAGTATGATAATCATGAGTATGTTCCTTCATATGAGTAGTTAATTTGTTAATTCTTTCTGTTAAAAGAGCTACTTGAACTTCAACGCTACCAGTGTCTCCTTTACTTCTAGCAAATTCAGAAACAATACTTTCTTTTTTGTCTTTACTTAAAGCCATTTTAAAAATCCTCCTTTTTCTAATAATCTGTTAAATCTGAGTAAAGAAGTAAGAGGTACATCTAAACCAAGAAATAACTTCTAGTTAATAATACTATATTTGTCACAATAAATCAAGCAAATATTAACATTTTTCCTTAAAATATGCCTAATTTAAACGTAAAATAGATAATAACACTATAAGTAAGACTATTATGACTGTAATAATTGAAATTATTACTTTTCTTGATTTCTTACTGCTTTTATTTAGTTCTCTATATGTATCATGAACAATTTTAGGATTTTTTTGAGACATAAATTCTTCCCAATCAGTAGATTCATTTATTCTTTTGGCTTCATCTATATCTTTTACTTGTAAGTATACTTCGTGAAAGCATTCTTTTTGACCTACTTCTGTACTAAAGCATTGATATATAAATAAGGCTTTACATTTTTTGCATCTTACTAAATATCTTTTAGCATTTTTATATGCTCCAAAAAATTTAATAAATTCGTTTACATATACGAAATTCTTTTTTACATAATCATATTTCCTGTCTTCTGTTTGACTAAAAGCGCAACATTGCATATTATCACTCTATCCCTATTATATCTATTACATTTTTTTCTTTTCCATACTTAACTTTAATACTGCTTCCACTATTTAAGAATGGTAAAACATTTTCATTAACTTTTATTGATGCTTTATATTTTTGATCATAATTATCTATTATATAGTAATATGTATTTCCATCAATAATACTTGTTGTTATTGACTTTATAGTTATTTCTTTTTCTGTATTTACACTATTATTACTATTAATATCTACATTTGATAAATAATTTCTTGCTGCTTCTGTTACTCCGATTGATGCATCACTTACTACTACTTTTTGATAATCTTCAACATCTACAAATGCATACATTTTAACAAGACCTGCATTATCTTTTAAGCTGATTAAATATGTTGGTCTTTCATTTAGATTAATTAATAATGGGAATGTTGATGTGTAATTCATTTGTTGAACTTGTCCTTTTGCTGAGTCCATTGCTGAATATTCTTCTGCGCCAGGAACGTTATAAAATTTTGTTTCTTTTGTTCTTAAATTTGAAATAATAAATCCTATATTTGATTCATCACTACTAATTGATGTTATTCCAGTATATAAATATACATCATCATCTTGAAGCATATAATTATATCCATCAGTTGTTTGTACTACTCCTTTTTGTCCAAATATAGAATTAAAGAATCCCTTTTTATACATTCCCCAATCATCTACTTGATCAATTATTAATGATGCACTATATACTTGATCAACCCATGTAGGAATAGATCCAGTCTTATAATATTCACTTTTTGCTGTTATTGGATCAAAGATTATAACTCCTTCAACTTCTTCTAATAAACCAACTCCAGAGTATTTAATAGTTGGTACTATCCAATAAGGATTACCATCATTATCAATTTCAAATGATTCTTTTCCAAATATTTTTGTCGGATAAGAGAATCTTAATTTTCTATATAAATTTTCATTAAAATGAGCACTAGGCATATATTTCATACCTTTATCTAATTTAACTAATTCACTTTTTCCATTAACTGAATTAACTTTTATATAGCCTTTAACACCACCACTTCTATTAGTTAACCATTTAATAGCATTTGCATATTCAAGTGGTGTAACTCTTATAATTTCATTATTATAATTGATTTGAGTATAAAGAGATGATACTTCAAATTGACTTACTAATTCACTCATTTGACCCATAACTCTATCACCTAGTTTAGATGAAGAATCTTTGTCTAATAATGGGATTGCATTAAAATCTACTTCTTTTATATCTTCAGTAAAATTATTATCTTCACTAATAGTAATTCTATTTTTATATTTATTACTCATAAATACTGGTGAAAATATAAAATTAACTAAAAATATTCCAATAAAAACTAATATTATTGCAATATATAGAAAACTTTTCTTAATAATATTATTTTTATTTACTCCTTGTCTAAATACTTTCTTAACGTTGTTTTTAAGATCAATAATACCAGTTAATTCAAATAATATAATTATAAATAAAACAAACATATAAAATCCAAAGCTATGTAAATTAAATGCTGGTAGTGTAATATAATATGTTATAAAACCAACTAGAATGGTAATTATTAATCTAATAATTAAATTCTTTTTCATATTTTTCCTCCTATTAATAGAATATCATAAACATAATAAAAAAGAAAGATTACTCTTTCATTCTTTATCAAGATTTATACTATCAAATGCACCTAAATCAAGAACATTATATCCTAATTTTTTTAATGTTTCTGATGCTATAAAACTTCTTTTTCCACTTCTACAATAAACAATTATTGTTTTTGATTTATCTAAGTTTGTATTCTCATCTATTGTATCATATGGAATATTTATAGAACCAACTACATGTGAAGAATCATATTCTTCTTTAGTTCTGACATCTACAATAATGTAATTATTTTCTTTTAGTACTTCTTCTAATATGTTTGATTCTTTTTCTTTATTGTTACAACCTACTAATAATAGAATTGATAATAACAATACAATAATTTTCTTCATATTTTACTCCTACTATTTTTCTAATACTAATTTATTTCCACTTGAGGTTACGTGTTCATTACTAACTGTATAATATTCATCATGTTCAATCATATTAATTAGTTTTTCTGTTTCTTTTATTTTGGAATTTAATTCATCTATTTTTGACTTGTAAGTAGCATTTTCTTTTCTATTTATTAATTCTTCTTTTTCTTTTTCTAAATCTTCTATTCGTCTTTGATATTGTTTAATTTCTTCATGATAATATCTTAATATTTGATTATAATTTACACATTCAATTATTTCCCTTATTAGTAATATAATGCCTGTTATTAACTCATAAGATTCATCTTCTTCTATTTCACCTGTTTTAATATATTTTGGAACAGCAGAAATAATATCTACAAGTGTTAATAATATTATAATTATTAGAGTCTTTATGGTTTCTGATGGTTCAATTTCTATATAATTATCTAAGTCTAATTTAGTTTTTTCTATTTCTGCATATTCTTGTGTATATAAATCATTTTCAGATAATGTAGATTTTGATTCCATATACTTATTTGTGCATCTAAAAAGACTTCTATCTAAACTGAAGTAATCATTAATATTTTCTAAATCAATATCATCTATTTCATACTCTATTACTTCACGTACATACATACTATTGACACCAAATACTTTTGTATTAGGTTTCCATACTGAATAAACTGTCATTTTCGTTGATGATTTAATATTATGTTCCTCAATATAATTTTCTTTTAAATAACCATCTTCTATTATTTGACTATTATAATCTAAATTGTTGCTTATTTCAGATATAACTGAATACTTTTTTTCTGGTCTAAAATTTAAATTTCTTAGGCCACTGCCAGCTGTAAACATTAATGCACCACTAACTAAAATACTAATAAAAGGTTTAAATGATAAAGAAGGTTTTTCTTTCTGACGTTCTTCATAATAACTTTCTTTTTGTTCTAATACTCTTTCACATAATTTTAATTCATCCATTATGCTTTTTACTTCACCATTTGGATTATTTACCCATGATGATAATGATTTTTCTAATGATTTTTTTCTTTTCTTTAATTCTTTTAATTTTAATTCTCTTAATTTTTTTTGTTTTTCTTCATATTCTTTTAATCTAATTCTTTCTTTTTCTAATGCTTCAGTTGAAATAGATGAAAGTATTTCATAAAGCTCTTCTCTATCAATAATATCTTCAGTTAATTTCTTATATAGTCTTGGATTATCTTCTTTATTAATATTCTTTTTTAAATATTCACATATATCAAAAATTTCTTTTTCACTAATAGAATCTAATATTTTTCTAGTTTTGTTAAAAGCTATTTCATATATAACTAGATTAAATAAAATTTCACTAAATAAGTCACTTCTATCTACTTGTGATAATTTTTTTATTTTTGAAGTTAAATCCTTATATTTCAAATATTCTCTTTCTAAACTATTATAATTCTTTATATTTAAATGTAATAAGTCTATTAAATAAGTATATAGAAGTAATTTTGATTCATAAAATTTATTTAATTTTGAAATTATTTCCGAGTCAATTCTTTCTTGAGATTTTGGTAAACCAAAAGTTTCAAGAGCCTTATTTTCTTGACTCTCGAATTCTGATAAGTTATTTCTTTTGATTATATCATTATATTCTCTTTGCAATTCTTCTAATTCTTTTTGATTAGCTAAATGATTTACTTTAATTTTATTTAATATATCTTGTATTTTATTAATAATATATTGTTTTTCTTCTATTGTAGTCATAATAACCTCTTGTGAAGTATTATATTACATTTTAATTATAATTTCTATTTTTTCTTAATCTTTCTATATCAAATAACATTATTGATTGAATTAAAGTAGCTATTGCTGCTCCTAGAAATAAAGATGATAGTGAGTAAGATAAAAGTACTCCTGCTAAAAATGTACCTATTCCTCTTCCTAAACTAGTAACAAAATACCTCATATTTCCAAATAGAAATTGAGCATTATCATTTACTCTTTTTAGATACGTTCCAGTTACTTTATCATCTAACATTCTACATGATATATAACCAAATGCGATTGAAAAAATATATATAGTCATATTATTTGAAAATGCAGCTATAAAATATGTTATTGTTCTTGTTCCAAACTTTATAATATTACTTGCATTTACTGATAAATTTTTTCCATATTTACTAAATAATGAACATACTATTACTGCAAGTACATTTGATACTATTATAAATATAGAAGCAGCAGATATTTCTAGATTTAAATAATCAGTTAAAATTAACATTATTATTCCAAATACTATACCATAAGACATATTTACTATTAATTGCTCACCTAAAAAATATGTTGTTATTTTTGAATTAAATATTGTTTTAATCGCATGTTTTAAAGACTCAGCTTTTTGTTTTTTGATTAATGATCTTGTTTTTAGAAATATTAAAACCATTCCACTAATAATATTACTTATTATTGCTAAAAATAAACAAGTATTATAATCAAATACGCAGTTTCCTAAAGTTGTTCCTATTAATAAACCACATATGATTATTCCTGCATCTTGAGATATGTAATCTATTAGAGCTTTTTTTCTATATGTTTCATCACTTTTATTTACTAGTGCTAATAGCGGATAATAAGCAATTGAAAAAATTACTTCACACATAATACTTAAAAGCATACATATTTTTATCATAAAATCATCTTTTACAATTAATAATAAAATCATACTGATTGATCTTATAACATTAGATAATTGAATTGTACTTTTAATGTTTACTTTAGTTGAAAAGATACTAATTATAAATGAAATAACTGCACTGCATATTAAAGCTACACTAAGAATTCTACTAATTTCTCCTACGCCATAGCCAATACCTTGTAACCATAATTGTCTATAATTAGTCCATAATCCAATTGAAAAAGACATGAAAGCTAAAACTATCATTAAATTATCTTCATTATTAATACTTAAAAAAATCTTAACTTTTTTATTCATATTTTCCTCTATGATAATTATAAATTAAAAGTTTTATCTTTTCAACTATCAAACTATTAAGTATTATTTCCTATTTTTTATTTATTATTTACAACTTCTATACTTTCTTGATTTAAATTATAATTATAAACATCTAAATTGAACTTATATATTCCATAGTAAATTATTGATAATAATAAAATATTTAAAATAAAATTTAGTTTTCTAGTGTTTTTTGATGAAAAATATAGTGACATTGAAAACAATATAAATCCAATTAAAATTAATGGAATATTATATAAATAAAAAATTCCAATATTAGTACTTATAACACTTAAAATAAAAATAATTAAACTAAAAATATTTGCTTTTTTTATTTTTATATAAATCATTCTCATAAATTTGTAAATTGATGCTTTAATAGATATTAAAAATAAAAGTATTCCTAGTGATAAAAGTATGTATCTTATATGATTACTTGTTATGAAAGAAACTAATATATATATTATTGAAAATAATGATAGTATGTTATTAAATTTATTGTTTTTAGTACTATAATCAATAATATTTTTGATGTTTTTTGATTCGTTTTCTGTTGGTTTTTGACTTTTTTTGCCTTCAATAAGTTCAACTAATGTTATATCTAAAACATTACAAATTGTTTCAAATAAAGATATATCTGGTAGACATATACCATTTTCCCATTTAGAAACTGCCCTATTTGTGACACCTAATTTTTCTGCAAATTCTGCTTGAGTTAATTTTTTAAACTTTCTTTGCTCTTTAATAAAATTTCCTATTTTTTCTTGATTCATAATATCCTCCGATATAAGATTACAATATTTTTATTATTTTTGATACGAACTATAAGTTGATTTTTTAATTATTATAACATAAAAACAATTTTTTATATTGACAACTAAAATAAAATTTGATAATATTCATGTCATGCTGTTAATTTATTAAATGATGTGACACTTATATTTAGGGAGGAATTATGAATTTAAGTGAAGAAGAATATCTGAAAGAGAAAAGACATCTTGAATTAACTACAGAACTTTTACGAAAAAACATATCAGATTTAGCTCAAGATTTATATGACAACGAAGAAAAACAACAAGAATTTAAAAAGTATTTGTGGGATACTAAAAGTGAATTAGATCCAACAGAAATGAAAACTATCATGTCTAATAATGATCAAGAAATTGATAACTTGGAGATGAAAGCAAAATATTACAGAAAACTATATAAAATTCAAAACTCACCATATTTTGCTAAAATTGATTTTGAGGATGATGAGTCAAGAAAAGATATTTATATAGGACTTACCTATTTAACTAAAAATGATGATAATATTATTTATGATTGGAGAAGTCCTGTAGCTAGTGTATTCTATGATTATGAAGGTGGAGATTGTAGTTATGAAGCACCAGGTGGAACTATAAAAGGATATTTATATAATAAAAGACAATTTACTATTGAAGATTCTAAAATTGTTAGAGTATTTGATTCTAAATTAAATGTACAAGATGAATTATTACAAGAAGTATTATCAAATAAAAACAGTGAATATATGAAAAATATAGTTAATACTATTCAAGCTGAACAAAATGCTATTATTAGAAATGTTAAAGATAAAAATTTAATAGTTCAAGGTATTGCTGGTTCTGGTAAAACAAGTGTTGCCTTACATAGAATAGCATTCTTACTATATAAGATTAAAAACTTAACTAGTGATAAAGTATTAATATTTGCACCTAACAAAGTATTTAGTGAATATATATCTAATGTACTTCCAGAATTAGGTGAAGAAAATACTAAAGAAACAACATTCAGTGATTTCTTTGAAACATATATAACAGAATATAAAAATATAGAATCATTTACTTCATTTATTGAAAGATACTATAAATATGAAGAAACTCAAACTGAATTAATTAAATTTAAACAATCTGATGAAATAATACCAGTATTAGAAGAATACATTAAAAATTATTCTAGTAAAGCAGTATTTACAAGTGAAATATTTAATAGAGAGTTATATGTAGAAAAAGCAAAATTAAATTATTATTTAACTCAAAGATACTCTTCTCTACCTTTATTTGAAAGATTGGATGAAATATCATTAAAGATTGCAGAACAAGAATTTAGAAATAACAAATCTAAAGCAAAACAGGTTAAAAAATGGCTTAAAGAAATACTTAATATTTCTGTTGATCCTAAAGAAATATATAAAGGATTTTATAAAAGTGAAGAATTTAAGAATGCTTTTCATAGAGAAATTCCTGATTCTTATTTAGATAAGCTTGATGGAAAAGATATATCTTATGAAGATGCTTGCTTATTTGTTTATATGAAAAGTTTGTTGTGTTTCTTAGGAAATGATTATCAAATCGAACAAACTATTATTGATGAAGCTCAAGATTATAGTAAACTTCAATATATTCTATTAAAGAAAATACTTAAGAAAAGCAAATTTACTATATTGGGAGATATAAATCAAACTATTAATCCTTATTATGAATATAGAAGTTTAGAAGATTTAAAAAGTATATTTACTGATGGATCAAATTATATTGAATTAACTAAAACATATCGTTCTAGTCCAGAGATAATTGAACATGCTAATAAGATACTTGGATTAAATTTAGTATCAGCTATTAGAAGAGATACAAGTATTCCAGTTGAATTCAGAGTTGAAGATAATTTAAAAGAACAACTTATGAATGATATAGAAACATTAAAGAAAGATAATAAAAGTATTGCTATTATTACAAAAACTGATGTTGAAGCTGCTGACATTTATAAGTTATTAAAGCGTGACTTGAAAGACTTAGCTCTTATAAATACTAATACCAAATTCTTTACAAGAGAACTAGTTGTGTTACCATCTTATATGGCTAAAGGATTAGAGTTTGATGCAACTATTGTATATACTAAAAAGGATAATAAATATAATTATAAAGAAAGATACTTATATTATGTATCTTGTACAAGAAGTCAACATCATTTAATTATATACAATCAAGATGAAAACTAATAAAAATGACATTAGAAATTCTAATGTCTTTTATTCTATGCTTAATAGATTATTTTTATAATTTAGTATTACACTATCTTTTAATGTAATGATTGGTCTTAAATAACCAGTTATTTCTTTATTAACATTATCTGAAGAATAAAGTTTATTTTTTATTACTGAAGAATCTTTTATACCTATGAAGCCCCACTCTATATTATCTTCTTCTGTGCTTGTGTATCTTGTAGATAATAATTCATTTTTGATTAATAATTTATACATTTCTTTATCTTTGAAATTGTTTTCTATTAATGAAGAAGACCAATAATTATTCTTTGTTGTTAAACTTAATGTTGTTTCTTTATATGAGTTTAGCTTACTTAGTTCAACTGATTCACTTTTATTTAAAGTTCCATTTATATTTGTATTATCTATAATTACATTCTTTTCTTTTGACCATATTGTAGGATAATATAAATTACTTATATATGTTTTATAATTGCTTTGAATATCATAATTCCAAACATCAGTATCTAAATATTTTTCTATATCTTCTATATTTAGGTTTCTAACATATTTTGAATCATTGCTGGAATAAAGTTTATAGCATAAATCATTTAATAGATACACTCCATTATTATATCCTAGAGAACCTTTTAGACTAACTTTATTTATTGGTTCTTCTGATATTAACGTTATTTCTGCTTTATCATTTATGTCTAATATTTGCCAATTAGTATTTATTGTTTCTAATTTTATATTGTTTGAACCAGAATAGTCTTTTTCTAATGTTAATGTTGTTTCGATTGGTCTATATTCTATATAATCACCAATATTTATTTTATCTTTTATTTCACTTTCATCATTTGGTTTAACTATATCGTCTAATGTGTTTGTTATATATCCACTTTGTACATCAAATATCAAAGTTTCTTCTGAATTACTTTTATTTATTACAAATAATTTAATATTATTTATTTCATTATTTGATATTTTGCCTGATACATTTCCTTTTAAAAGAAATACAGTTATGTTTTTATTTTCTTTATAGAAAAGTTTGAAGTAATTTTCTTTTTCATTTAGTGAGGTCATAGATATATTTAATACACTATTTCCTGATGGGATTGTTATTTCATTTGTTTCTTTATTATTAATTGTAAATTTATAGCTTAACTTATTTACAAATATTTCTGCTACTCTATTTGAAGATGATGTATAAATAAATTTTGAATATGTTTTTCCAAATGAAAAGCAAACAATAACTAATATTATTGCTAAAAATATAAAATATATTCTTTGTACTTTATTTATATTCTTCATATTATATTTATTATATCATAAGTAAAAAGTTTTTTAAATAAAAAAGGACAAAGTCCTTTATCTAAATAATATTCTTCTAAAGCCATCGTAATAATCATTTTCTTCATCAATTGAATCATCTTTACTTATGCTTTCATAGCTTGCAACTTTCAAAGTTTTTGAGTCAAGTCTAGTATAGAACATAGGGTCAATATAATCGTAACCTGCTGCTAATAATTCTTCGACACTATTATAGAATTCACTTTCTTCTAGTTTGTACTTTCCTTTTTCAGTCTCAATTACTTTATACCCTTTATAGCCATATTTTATGATTCTTGTTTCTCCGGTTAAATTTTCATGGCTTCCATCCATTGTCCATGCATGACCAGTTCTTGTTTCTGGCATATAGTATGTTTCTATATTTCCTTTTGCATCTAATCTTGTATGCATAACATTTTCAATATATTTAAATTTATATCTATACTCTTTGTAGCTATATTGAGAACTCTCTATTTTCTTAACTTGTTCCAAGTTATCTTTTAATGATATTAATCCTTTTTGATATAAAAATTGTGTTAGTTCTGCACTTTGATTATCTAAAGTTTTATATTCATTTTGTCTATAAAATGTACCAATATATTCTTTCTCACTTTCTATATAAGTTTCTAATTGTTGCTTTCCTTTATATAAGTGAGCATGTTTTCCTTCTACATCACATTTTACATCTTTAGCACATGCACTTAAAGTTAAAACTTGTGCTAATGTAATTCCGTATAGAATTAAATCTTTTTTTATTTTGTTGTAATTTTTCATTTGATCAGTCCTTTTTCAATTGGCTTTATTATAACAAGAAAAAAACCTAAAAGTCAATTTAGGTTTTTTGTAATAATTTGTTTTAATAAACTATTCGATAATTTCTGATACAACACCAGCACCAACAGTTCTTCCACCTTCACGGATTGAGAAGTTAGTTCCGTTTTCAATTGCAATTGGAGCAATTAATTCAACTGTCATATCTACATTATCACCAGGCATAACCATTTCAGTTCCTTCTGGTAATGTAATTACACCAGTAACATCAGTTGTTCTAAAATAGAATTGAGGTCTATAGTTACTAAAGAATGGAGTATGTCTTCCACCTTCTTCTTTAGATAGAACATAAACACTAGCTTTGAATTTCTTATGTGGTGTAATGCTTCCTGGTTTACATAAGATTT
>OIZT01000623.1_pt1 | contig 20496 bp, 24 predicted proteins | sample 1588611 | NCBI WGS metagenome assembly OIZT01 (sample SAMN03283278) | human gut metagenome | biome: human-associated habitat; material: feces | host: Homo sapiens | place: Peru | collected 2012
ATAAAATTTTTTTATTTTTTTAGTTTTACGATATAAAATCCTTTATCTTTGTCGACTACTTCTGTTTTATAGTCTTTTTCTAACTCTTTCATCATAGATTTTACTCCATGATCTTTTCTCATTACAAACCATATTTCTCCATTTTCATTTATATGATTTTGTGCATCAAGTAAAAAGGTTCTTATAGTTTCTTTTCCTGCTCTTATCGGAGGATTTGTAATTATATAATCATATTTATTTGTTATTTCAGAATAGATGTTGCTTACAAATGATGTAGCATTTTCTATATTATTTAACTTTAAGTTTTCTTTAGTTAAATTTACAGCATTGTTATTAATATCTACCATATCTATATATAATTTTTTATTTTGTGATAGTATTATTCCAATTACGCCGTAGCCACATCCTAAATCTAATACTCTACCTGATTTTTCTTCTTTTAAAAAATTATTTACTAGTAATTTTGAACCATAATCAAAGTGTTCTTTAGAAAATACTCCATTATCTGTATATAATTTTATTTCTTTATTGTTATAATTTATATTAATTATTTTTTTGTTGTGTTTTAAATTATTATCATTTATAAAATAGTGACTCATACATCCTCCTTATTATAAAAGTAAAAGAGCCTATCAATAGTTTCATAGGCTCTAATCATTATTTAAGTTCTACTGTTGCGCCAGCTTCTTCAAATTGTGCTTTAATTTTTTCAGCTTCTTCTTTGTCAACGCCTTCTTTTACGTTTCCGCCGTTGTCAACGATATCTTTAGCTTCTTTTAATCCTAATCCAGTTAAATCTCTAACAATTTTGATTACTGGAATTTTGTTTGGACCAGCTGCTGTTAATACAACATTAACTTTTGATGGACCTTCTTCAGCTGCTGCTACTGGAGCTGCTGCTACTGCTACTGCAGATGGGTCTACACCAAATTCCTCCTTCATTGCATCTACTAATTCTTTGATTTCAAGAATTGTCATTTCTTTTAAAGCACTAATAAATTCGTCTCTTGTTAATTTTGCCATTTTATTTCATTCCTTTCTTTTTTATTAATTATTTTATTGTTCTTTTTCTTTAGAGTATAAATCTAAGCATATAGATAAATCTCTAACTGTACCGATAAGTCCACTTGCTAACATAGTAAGTAGTCCTTCTCTTGATGGTATTGCTGCATATGAAGCTAGTTCTTCTTTGTTTGCAACTTTACCTTCAACTATTCCTGCTTTTAATTCGAGTGCTTCATGCTTTTTAGCAAAATCACTTATAATTTTAACAGGGCTTAATTCATCAGTTCCGAATGATATTGCACTTGGTCCTTCTAAGTATGAACCTAAATCAATATTTAATTCATCAACTGCTCTTTTTGCTAAAGTGTTTTTGTATACTTTATAGTCAGCATTTGCTGCTCTTAAAGCTCTTCTTAATTCAGTAACTTCTGATACTGTTAATCCACGGTAATCAAATACTACTACTGATGAAGCATTTTGAAATTTATCTTTAATTTCAGAAACGACTTCAGCTTTCTTTTCAATAATTTTAGAGTTAGCCACAACAACCTTCCTTTCTTCATGCCATAAGAAAATCCCTCTCAAAGTCGAGGGATAAAATTTTATTACTAATTTATTCCTCGGTAAGATTTTTAAACTCTCGTCCTTACTGTCTTTGGCATAATTTTTCTTAACATTTTTTATTATATACTATATATTACTATTTGTCAATTGAATTTAAATCTAATTTAATTCCAGGACCCATAGTAGATGATACAGATATATTCTTAATATATGTTCCTTTTACAGTTGTAGGTTTTACTTTAATGATTGCTTCTACAAATGCTTTTAGGTTTTCTACTAATTTTTCTTCATCAAAGTTAACTTTTCCAATCATAGCATGGATATTTCCATAACTATCTGTTCTATAATTAACTTTTCCTTTTTTAGTTTCTTCTACTGCTTTTGCAACATCCATTGTTACTGTTCCAGTTTTAGGGTTTGGCATTAGTCCTTTTGGTCCTAATAATTTACCAATTTTACCTAAAGCAGGCATCATTTCAGGTGTAGCAATGATTACATCATAATCAAACCAGTTTTCAGTTTCAATTTTATTAATTAAATCTAAATCTCCAACATAGTCTGCTCCAGCTGCAGTTGCTGCTTTTGCTTGATCTCCTTTTGCTAGAACTAAGATTTTTTTACTTTTACCAGTTCCATTAGGTAAAACGATTGCTCCTCTTAATTGTTGATCTGCTTTTTTAACATCTAAGTTTAAATTCATTGCAACTTCAACTGCTTCTTCAAACTTAGCATTAGATGTACTTTTAACAAGTTTAATTGCTTCTGCTGGTGTATATAATTTGTTTTTTTCAACTTGTTCTAAATTAGCAGTATATCTTTTACTTTTCTTCATTATTTTCCCTCCTTATGTGGTTATGCGGACCTTGTATTATCCTTCCACATAGGTTATAACCTATATGAATAATTTATTTTTAGTCTTCTACTTCAATTCCCATGTTACGAGCAGTTCCTGCAATTGTTCTCATTGCAGCATCTACATCATTAGCATTTAAATCGGGCATTTTAGTTTCTGCTATTTCTTTTAATTTATCTTTTGAGATTTTTGCAACCTTTTCACCTTTTGAAGCTCCAGATTTAATTCCTGTTGCTTTCTTTAGTAAGAATGGTGCTGGTGGAGTTTTTACTACAAAGCTAAAACTTCTATCATCAAATATTGAAATTTCAACTGGTAATATATCTCCCATTTTATCTTTTGTTGCATCGTTGTATTTAGTACAAAATTCTTGTAGGTTAATTCCTGCTGGTCCTAATACTGTTCCTACTGGTGGAGCTGGTGTAGCTCTTCCTGCTGGAATTTGCAACTTAATTTTTTTTGTTAATTCTTTTGCCACGAAAAACACCTCCTATATTATTATACTTTTCGCGAGTGGTCCAATTAGCGTCCGCGCCTCCCACTTATACTTAAACACAAGATAATCTCGTGCTCGCGTTTTTAATGATAACACACTTTTTTATAAAATGCAATTATTTTTTCTTGTTTTTTTCATTTATTTCTAATATTTTCTTATATACCGTATAAATTTTTCTAGTTTCTTCATCCATTTCTGTTTCATCTTGATAAATACTATCTATTATTTCAACATTATTTGATGCTACTGCTTTTAATATTATTTTAGATAATTCTTCATTGGAAGTATCAGGTTTTGCTTTTAATACATCACTAACAATACTTACTATATACTCTAATGGTTCGGTATTTATTAAAGTAGGTAATACTGTACTTTCATTTGAAGTAGCATTATTATCTAACTCTATATATAATTCTGATGCTATTAATTCTCTTAAAGATGTATGTTTATTTTTTAGTCCTTTTGAATATCCACATTTAACACATATTTCATTACCTTGTTCATCTTTATAATAAAGGTGCTTACATTTACATCTTTTTTCTATTAATCTATATTCTTCCATAGTAACTTTATTTAGTTCACTTTTATATTGTTCATTAATTATATCTAGTTTTTTCTTTAAACTATTAGTTAGTTTTACTATTTCTAAATTAGATAATCTAATTAAATTTTCTTCAGATTTATTTTCTTTATAATTATTATATTCTTCTGTTTCAACAATTTGTTTTATGTTTCTTTTTATTTTTAATTCTAATAAAGAAATTTTTTCTTTGTATTCAATTAATTTATTTTCATCTTGAACAAAGTTTTCTTTAATTTCTTTTGATATCATTAGATAGCCTCTACTTGTGATATTTCTACTTCAACTGATGTTTCTTGTCCAAATAAATCTACTAAAACATTTAATTTTTGTTCTTTTAAATCAATACTATCAATTTTTGCTTCCATATCTTTAAATGGTCCATCAACAATTTTAACTTTTCTTCCAACTTGTAAGTCCTTACTAATATCAATTCTACTCATTCCCATACTACCTAGTATTTTGTCTACTTCTTGTGGTAATAATGGAATAGGTTTTGCACCTTTACCTGATGAACCAATGAATCCTGTTACTCCTTGAGTATTTCTTACTATGAACCATGCTTCATCACTCATTACCATTTCTACTAATACGTAACTTGGGAACATTTTTTTAATTTTTTCTTTTTTTACTCCATCTTTATATTCAATTTCTTTTTGTTCTGGAACAATTACTCTAAATATGTTATCGTGTAATTCCATCGAATTAATACGATTTTCTAGTTTTTCTTTTACTTTGTACTCATGTCCACTTATTGTACTTACTACATACCATTCTTTTTTCATTATAAACTACTCCTTAACAATGCTACTAATAAATCAATTACATAAAAGAATGCTCCCAAAAATACTATAAAGATAATTGTAGTAATTGAATATTTTAGTAAATCTTTTCCTTTTGTCCATCTAATTCTTGATACTTCTTTTTTTACTCCTTTGAAGTATGAAGAAATGCTTTTAAAGATACTTTTTTTAGTTTCTTTTTTTGCAGTTACTTTCTTTGTATCTTTTTTTGATACTTCTTTTTTTTGTTCTTTTTCTTTTGCCATAATAAAACCTCCATTTGACTAAAATAAAAACACCCTTCGTGTTGATATAAATATAGCACAAAATTACTATATTGTCAAACAATTTGGGTAATTTTATTTTATTATTTTACTTTTGCTTTTCTTTGCTCCTCACATAAATATTCAATATAAGTGGGATAGAACAAGTAAATATCTCTTTTTTGTTTTATTACATAACCTTTTTTCTCTAAAGTCATTTTTGCAATTTTTTCTATTTCAAATGGACTTATGTTATTTGCTACTGCTGCTCTAGCACCATTTGTTCTAGTAAAATAGTCGAAATCTCCTGATGTTGCTTGCATTAGTGCTGAAAATATTTGTCCTTTACCATTATTACCTTTTTCTTCAGCTGAATTATATGTTAATTTACATGCTTGTTCTAAAATAAATTCTTTTTCTGTATATTTATTTTGTTCTTCAGTATTTGTTTTTACTTCTTTATTTTTTGAGTGCTTTTTTACAAATTCAAATAGTTCTTCTTTGGACATACTTGCCATATAAACATGAAATGTATTAGAAGATGCAACTCTGCTTCTTAAATCATTATCTCCTGTTATACTATTTATATTAAAACTCTCTCTATATGCATTTATATAAAAGAATGCTTGTTCTAAACCATATTTTTCTGTCATTGTTTCTGATATACTAATTAATAGTTTTTCATCATTTTCATTATTACTTGGTTTATCTACTTTATAATAGTCTGTTTCTTTTTGAACACCATACTTATCTATCATTTCATTTAATTCTTCAGTAGATAAACTGGTAATATAACTATAAAATGTTTCTGAAGTTGCTACTTGATCTCTCAAATTATCTTTTCTAGTTATAGCGCCTATATATCTTTCTTCTCTATAATTATTTAATAAATCTTTAGTTTTTTCTATTCCATATTTTTCACTTGTTGCTTTAATAATACTAATTAATAATAATCTATCTACATTAGTAACTTTGCTACTTACATTTTCTGGTTTTACTGCAGCATTATAATCCATATAATAACTTTTATTTTGTGAATAGAAATTTGCTAGTTCATCAAAATGACCTTCTTTATTTACTTCACTATGTAACTGATACATAAAATTTTTAGTTTCATTTTCTAAGTTTCTTACAATAAGTGTAGTTATTTCATTTACATTTGCTAGGAATTCTTCATCACTCATTCCTTTATCTTCTCTTAAATCTTTAAATCTTAAGATATAATTTTTATTTTTTTTACCCATAAGTAGTCTTAAATTTGACTGCATAAAGTTTTTAAAACTTTCATATGAAGCAACTTCGTTACTAAAACTACAATTATTTATATACAAACATAAATATTTAGATAATATATCATTATATGATAAATATCTATCTAGTGCCAAAGCTACTTTATTATCACTAATACAAAAAGGATTACACTCATATAAATCTTCTTTTGGTATAGTATTATTTATATAGTTTATAACTTTATCTGCACCATCTTTATCTTTTACTCTTAATACTAAGTTATCTACGCGAATTCTTTTTGCTAATTTTGAACGATGAACAATGTTATTATCTGCTAAAAATTTAACTATTTTACTAACATTTTCTTCTAAATGTTCTTTCTTTAAAGGTATATATATTTTTATTGGATTTGTGCTATACATGGAGTATTGTGGATCATTTGCAAATTGACAAAAATATGTCCAATTAGGGCTTACAAAAGTAGTTGCGCCAGGATAACCTTTGAATTTACTAATTAGTTTATCAAAAACTTCTTCGACTGATTTATTTTGTTCTTCAAGTGGTATGCCATAATATGCTAATCTTAAATATATTTGATCAGGATTTAATTTTACTTCTTTGGATAATTCTTGTAGTTCTTTTAGGAATTTATCAATTTTTGCTGTCTTGTCCATCTTTTTCTTCCTTTTTTTCTTTTTCTTTAATTAAATCTAAATCATAATCAAATTCTTTTAGTTCTTTTAATTCTTCTTCGGTTAAATCTACTACTTTTAAATTATCCATATATATACACATCCTTAATCATATATATCTTATAGTACTATAATAACAAATTATTAAATAAATTTAAATAGTTTTTGATTAATTTACAGAAAAAAAAGTATTATTTACATTATTTAATACTTTTCTTTTTTACATATATTAAATTTTTACCTAGACTACAAGATACTCCAGTATCATATGATAGGTTAGTAAATATTTTATATAAATTATATTTTGATTCAGTATCATATAAATATTTATTTACATGATATATTGCTTCATATGTTTTAGTTAGGGCTTTATTATATAATTCTATAAAACTTTCATTGTATTTTTCATTTGTTACAGGATTAGTCCAGTATTCTTTCTGTTCATTTGTTAAATCTTCTTTGGATAAATTATTTATTTCTAGATACTCTTTAAATTTTGATAATTTAATTAATTTTTCTTTTGTGGTAAATCTATTTTCTTTTGTTAATTTTTCTATTAATTTAATTAATTCAAATGTTGTTTTATATGATTTAAGTATAGTTAAATCATTATATGTTTTATAATATGTTTCTCTTATTAAGTTTTTAAGATTAGGATTAGCAAAGTTTAATGAACCTATGTAATTAGATTTCAAATTCATATAGTCTGTATGTTGTTCTTTTTCTGACATATATGAAGATATATAACCTTCGGTTAAAATATGTGAATTTAACTTATTTAAAGATACACAATTTTCACTTATATAGTATATTAAGGGATGAGTATATACATCTAGAAAGTAATGAGATATGTTACCGTATAGTAATGACATTACATCTAAATCATTATATAGTTTGTTTTCTTTAATGTATTCAATCATGTTAAAAAAATATAAATCTGTATCTTTATTATGAGAATTAAAATCACTTTTAGATAATTTTGCTAAGTCTGGTGATAATGTACTTGCTTTTAATGTTGGTAATGGTATATTTATTTTAAACAGTTTATTATCACTTTTAGCATTATTATATATAGTATTACCCATTATTGCATGAGTTAGATATGCTGGCATAATATCACCTCTTTTTAAGTATTATAAATACATTTTTTATTTTGTCAAATATTATATTTTATGATACAATTATTATGGTGGTATAATGAAGAAGTATTTATTAATTTTAATTAATATTATTGCTATATTATTACTTAAATTTTCATATTATTCAATTATTTTTTGTATATTATCTTTAATTGTTAATATTATTTTCAATAAAAAAAATAAAAGAATATTAATTTTTAGTATTGTTATGTCTATTCTTATTATAATTACTAATATTTTTATTTTAAGTAAAAGTAATGATAAAAATATTTATTTAAATGAAAATATTCTTTTAGGTAAATGGATATATAATGATAGCAATGGAAGTTATGTATTTACTGATAAAGGGTATACACAATATGAAACTAATGAAATAGATAACAATTATTGTATTGGTAAATATGAATATAGTTATGGTATGAATAATGATAATAAGATTACTTATCAAGATAATAAATTTTATTATTATAGTTTAGTGTTAAGAATTGATTATTGTTATATAAATAATGAATATAGATATAATTACGATGATGAAAAGTTATATTTTGCTGTTAATAAAAGCAATAAAGAAGACATATTTTTTATGGAAAGTAATGGTAACACTTTTAAATTAAATAAATGTGCAAATTAAATAAGATACAAGTATTTTGCTATTCTTGTATCTTTTTTTCTTCTTTGTTATCAACAGTATCTGTGGAATTATTATCTTTAGATTCTTCATTTTCCACAATTTCTGATGATTTTTTGACATTTTTTTCTTTTTTATCCACAGGGGGTGTGGATAAATCTGAGTCTTTTTTGAAGTTATCCACAGGGAGTGTGGATAACTCTTTGCTTTCTTTGCTGTTTTCAACATCTTTTGTGGATATATTATTTTTTTCTTTTTCTTTTTTTAATGTTAGTTCTTCCTGGATTTCTTCTTTTATATCTTTATTATCAAATAATATTAATGTATTATCTAATTCACTATCTTCTTCATTTTGTTTATTTGTTTTATTATTTTTATTTAAAGTATTTAATCCTATTCGTATTTCACTTAAAGGTATTTGGATAGTGCGTTCTAATTCATTTATTTTTTTATAGTCTTTTTTTGCTGCATCTATTTCTTTTATTTGTGACTTTATAGTATTTTCAATGGTATTAGATAATTCTTTATTATCTTTTACTTTATTTAATTCTTCTAATTTAAGATTCATCATATTAGCTAATTGTTTTCTTTTTTGTTCTTTTAATATTATTGTAAATTCTATTATAAATAATATTAAAAACGGTATTGTTATAGATAATATATAAATTAATTTATTTTCAAATACTTTATTTAATTCATTAAATATATTAATACTAGTTAACAATGGCGTGGCAATTACTAATAAGATTATTAATATTAAGAATATTTTTATTATATTTGTTATTTTTTTATTCATATTTTCCTCTTTATTCTTATTTATTTTATAAATTTATATCTAGTCTTGATACTTTGTTTTTTTCACTTTCTATAATATTAATTACTTTTTCTATCGTAGTATCTAAATCATCATTTTCTACTACATAATCATAAATATCAATATGTTTTATTTCTTCTTTGGTTATATTCATTCTTTTTTGAATTGTTTCTTCATCCTCAGTATGGCGAAGTCTTAATCTATCTTCTAATTCGCTTAATGATGGTGGTAAGATATAAATTAATACACTATCTTTATATATTTCTTTAATATTTTTTGCACCGTTTATTTCTATTTCTGTTATTACATCAACATTATTATTTAATTTATCATTTATAATACTTTTTAGTGTACCATAATAGTTATTGTTGTATGTTGCGTATTCTAAGAAATCATTAGCTTTTATTTTAGATTCAAACTCTTCTTTTGATACAAAGAAATAGTCTTTACCATTGACTTCTCCTTCACGAGGTAATCTTGTTGTCATACTTACAGAATACCATGCATTAAAATACTCTAATAATTTTTTACATATTGTTCCTTTACCTACACCAGAAGGTCCTGATAAAACTATAAATATTCCTTTTTTACTTCTTAACATAATACTTTCCCTTCTTTATTACATATATGACTAATATGAGTTGCATATAGTTCATATAAATCACTTTCTGACTCAATTATATAGCCATTTTTTTCTAAACTTATTTTAATTATTTCTTCGATTTCTTCTGGTAGTAATTTTTCTTTTGCTATTTTTCTTGCATTATTTGTTCTAGTTATTCCACTATAATCACCATAAGTTAATCTTATTAAACTTCTTGCTACTTGTATTTTTCCTGAATACTTTTTTTCTTCATTTTGACATGACAAATAAGTTTCTTTACAAATATTTTCTAGAATTAAATCACTTGTCAAGTCTTCTTCTTTTATGCCTAAGTCTGCATTAATTATATCTACTTTATCTTTAATACTAATAGTATTTAAATATGTGATAAAACTTGTACTGTTAATTACTTCATTTCTTAGATTATTTGTTCTTGTAATTAAATTTACATTGTATGATTTACTAAATTCTAATAATGAATTTAATGTATATTGATAACCATATTTTGTTATCATTGCTATTATTATTTTATTTAATAATGTTTCATTTAAAGATATATCATTAAAAGATTTATACTTATCTATTAATTTATCTTTATATTCAATATTATTATATAAATCATTTAATTCAAATATATTTTCTAATGTACCTCTTTTTATTACTTCGAATAATTCATTAGTAATTATTTCAAAATCTATTAAATAGTCTATATTATTTTTTTCTTTATTTAATTCTAGGTAATTAGATAAATCATGACATTCATTAATATTTTGACTATGTTTTAACATAAATGAATAAAATTCATTACTTGTTACTATATGTTTATCTTTTATTTCATTTAAGAATAAATAAATATAGTATGCTGTTATATAGTTATATGATAATTTAGTAAGCAAATTATAGGATATTTTACTATCATTTATATATAAAGGATTTATTTGATATAAATCTTCTTTATTTATTTTCTTATTAATGTATTCACTTAATTTAAAGATATCTAATTTATTAGTTAGATTTATATTTACATTATTATTTATTAATTTATTGAATATAATTATTTTATATTGTATTTTTTCTTTATCTAAGTATTTTATTATTTTGTCTATTATACTTACAATATTTTTTTCTTTTATAGTTAGATTCATAATGATGGTGTTATCCATAACATAATCATTACTTATTACTTCTAGTGAATTATCTAATAAAATTATTTTATTATATTTATTATTATTAAGTTTATTTAATGTATAAGTTATATCAATATTATTATCTATTTCATAATTATTTAAGTAGGAGTAGATATAATCAATATCTATATTATTACTAAGTAAATCTTCTTGTAATGTTTGTAATAATTTTTCTATTAATATATTATTTTCCATTTTAGTTACACCTCCACTTATAATAATATTGTATCATACTTTTTTAATTTTGAGGATATTTTTTTAAAATTAAAAGATGATTATTAATTAACCATCTTTATTACTATAATTAATTGCTAAGGAAATTACTTTATCAAATAATGACATATTCTTACCTAAATATTCAATATAATTATCTTTTATTAAAGAAGATATTTCATTTAAAGATTTTTCTACATACTTTTTATCTATTGTAAATAATTCTAAATAATTTAAAATAATATCGTTGGTATAGTAAAAACCTTTTTCTTTTAATAAGTTATAGACTTCTTTGAATGAAGATTCTTCTAAAGAATTGAGATAATCTTCATTATAATTAGTATATAATATTTTTAATCTTAAATCATCTAAGTATTTATCTAAAAACATAACTATACTCCTTTGCTTTTATTTTTATCTAAATAATAATTTGTTATTAAATCTTCGAATGATATACCATATTGTTTTTCTAAATCAACACTATTTATATTAAATATTTGATGTAATTTACCTGAACTATCTGTTAATTTTATATTATTTGCTTTTAAATATTCTATTTTAGATACTAACTCTTGAATAGATATATGAGATAAAATATCTTTATTAACATTAATATTTATACCATTTGTATTACATATTTCTTGGACTTGATTTTGATTATTTTTTATACTCCATACCATGCCTATTTTAGTAAGAAGTCTACCTTCTTTACTGTTTTGTGGTGTTTTTTTCCTTTGATTAGAAATCCAATATCCTAGATTTATTTTACCATCTTCATCATATTCATAACCATTATTTGTTTTAAAATAATATAATACTTCTAAATCACCATGATGTTTATAATATTTTTGGGCATAATTATACATCTCTTCCCAACTCAAATATTTATTTTCAAATCGCATTCCTATTTGTGACAATTTTTGACCTCGTTCACTTTCTGGAATTACTTTTTCTCTTTGGCGAAAAATCCAAGTTCCTAGATTTATTGTACCATTTTCGTCGTATTCATAACCGTTATTGGTTTTAAATTTAGCTGAAACTTCCAAATCACCATGATGTTCATAATATTTTTTCGCATAATTATACATCTCTTCCCAACTTAATATTTTTATTTTATTTTCAAATCGCATTTCTATTTGTAATAGTTTTTGTCTTCGTTTACTTTCTTGTTTTAATTTTTTTCTTTGAGTAAAAATCCATTGTCCTAGATTTATTGTACCATTTTCGTCATATTCATAACCGTTATTAGTTTTAAATTTAACTGAAACTTCCAAATCGCCATGATGTTCATAATATTTTTTTGCATAATTATACATCTCTTCCCAACTTAATCTATTTCTTATATTTTTAAATCGCATGCCTATTTGTAATAGTTTTTGTCCTTGCTCACTTTCTGGTGTTATTCTTAGTCTTAGATTTGAAATCCATTGTCCAAGATTTATTGTACCATTTTCATCATATTCATAACCATTGTTAGTTTTAAATCTAACTTGTACTTCTAAATTGCCATGATGTTCATAATATGCTTTAGCTAAATCATAATAATCTTCCCATGTCATAGTTAATCTTTCATTTAATCTTTTTAACATTTCAAATATGTCTTCATTTTCTATTTCTATATCAAAGGAAGTATAAAATAGCTTTATTTTTCTTTTAGTATCTGTACCATTTTGTTTTTGTATTTTTTTTACTCTATTTTTTAAGTTATTTTCTAATTCTTTAATATATTCATAATTATTTGTTAAATCTATTACTATTGGTGCGATTAATTTTTCTATCAATTCTTCTTTTGATATATTTTCTTTTATTGGTATTTCTTTTTCTCTACATAAATTAATTAATTCTTCCTTAGAATATGTTTCATATTTATTATACATTTCTAGAGTATTACCTCTTACAGATAAGGCTCTACCTAATTGTTCAAAATATACTATATCTGAAGTTGTTCCTCTTCCCATAATTACTCCATCAATATTCGGAGCATGAACTCCTTCATTATATTGATTTATTGCAAACATTATTCTTAATTTGTTTTTGGTATCTTGTCCCTTTAAATCTTTATCATTATAGAAAGCATCTCTGTTTTTTTGGCCTAATTCTCCCATTTCACTTGTAGTAGTATATACTTCTATATCTTCTTCGTTAATAAATTCTTTTAGATATTCTAGTGTTTGAGATTTTATTGTTTCTATATCATTTGTGCCTTCTTCACTGAATGGTGGGCAAAAGTAAATGTATTTCCCATTTGGTTTTAATGTTTTCTTTAAAATATTTGGTATACTTGGGGCATCATTTATTCTTCTTTTGATATTTCTTAGTATTAATGTATACTCTTTATATTCAGTGCTTTCTTGAGATAATTTATTTATTTTTGATTCAAGATGTTCTTCAATTTCTAAAAGGTTAGTATATGCTGTTTTATATATTGGTTTTGGTAATAATCCCTCAAGCATAGCATCACATAAATCGTATCTACTTACTATTTTATTAGAAAATAATTCATTTGTATCAGGATTAGCCATATCTCTTTCATATGGTGTATTTCTATCTCTTATGGTATATGCAGTCATTCCTAAAACTTTGATATTTTCATGTGTTTCAATTAAAGTATTTATTCTTGAACCCCATACTGGTGCCCCTAGATGATGAAATTCATCTAGTATTAATAATTCACATGGAAGATTAGATAATTCTTCTTTTGATAAATTTATTAAACTTTGATAGGTTCTAAATTCTAGATTAGGGAAATCTCCTTTTAAATCTAAATTTTGATTATCATTAATTATTTTTTTAAGGTGTTCAATTATACCATTTGAAGGTGTTATATAAATTATTTTTTTATCTTTATTATCTAATGCTAATTGCAAAGCATTATAGGATTTACCTGTACCTGTTGCGTGTACTATTCCTACGATATTTTCTTTTTCAAAAGACTCAACTATTTTCTCATAACTTTCTATGTTATGATCATATAATCCTAATAATTTATAATTACTCATTGGATACCTCATATAATTCTATATCTATAAATTTCTTATTTGATATAGTTTGCTCTGTTATTAAAACTATATCATTTTTCATAATATTAGAATTAAATTCATTTTGCTCTTGAATTATTTCTTTTATTCCATCTTCTGTCTTTACTCTAAATCCTATATTTTTTACATCCATAATATCAATTAATTTATTATCTTTATATTCTTGTGGTATAAATACTTCGATTACTTTTCCTAATTCTTGTTTCATTTTAACACCTCTTATTTAATATTATTTTATCATACATTTAGTATTTTGTATATTTTTTTATTCTTATTTGTATTGATAAAAATTAACTTTATTGTTATAATTATAATTAGGAGGAATGTATAAAATGAATATATATAAGATGAAAGATAAAGATTTAACAAAGTATTCTACTAAATTTAATAAAACTGTATTTGGAAAGCGTGCTAAAATATTTGCTACTACTCCAATTGTATTAGGGTTTGTATTTATAATTTTATTAATTTATCAAATGATTAATAATCCTTCAAATATTAGTTTTGATAACTCTACAATTACTATTTTATCTATTTGTTTTTTAATTAGTTTTTTATCACTTTGTATTACTCAATTAATGTATAGTAGAATGTTAAAGGATTATATAAGTAGTTTAACTAATGAAGATAAGAAAAAAGATTAATTTAAATAATAATAATATATTAGTTTTGAGATTACAAGCTCAAAACTATTTTTTAATAACTTAGAATAAGGTATTAAAAAACCTTGGAATAACGTATGTTATGGAAAGGCATAAAAAGAAATAAATTTTATAATTATATAGAAAAAATATGATATTTGTGGTATAATTCTATGCAAGGACGTGATAAAGTGAAAGTAAGAACTAGATATGCTCCAAGTCCTACGGGATTTATGCATATAGGTAATTTAAGAACTGCTATTTTTGAATATTTATTAGCAAGAAAATATGATGGAGACTTTATACTTAGAATTGAGGATACTGACCAAACTCGTGAGGTTCCTGGTGCAATTGATTTTATATATGATACTTTAAAGTTATGTAATTTTAAGATTGACGAGGGTCCTAATAATCCTGGTAATTATGGTCCATATATCCAAAGTGAAAGAAAAGATATTTATATGAAATACGCACTTGAGTTAATTGAAAAAGGTAAGGCATATTATTGTTTTTGTACTGAAGAAGAATTACAAAAAGATAGAGAACTTTGTGAGAAGCAAGGTAAACCTTATTCTTATGATGGTAAGTGTAGTAGATTATTAAAAAGTGAAATTGAAGAAAAACTAAATAGTGGAATACCTTATGTTATTAGACAAAAGATGCCTAGATATGGTATAACTGAAGTTAATGATTTGTTATATGGTAAGATTAAAATAGATAATTCTTTACTCGAAGATCAAATTTTATTAAAGAGTGATGGGTACCCTACTTATAATTTTGCTAATGTTATTGATGATCATTTAATGGAAATTACACATGTTGTAAGGGGTAAAGAATATTTAGATCAAACTGCTAAATACAATTTATTATATGAAGCTTTTGGTTGGGAAAAGCCTACTTATATTCATGTTGCTATGGTACTTGGCGAAGATGGTAATAAGTTATCTAAAAGAAATGGGGATGCATCATTTATGGATTTATATAATGATGGTTATCTACCTAGTGCTATAGTTAATTATTTAGCATTTTTAGGTTGGAGTCCTGAATCTAATCAAGAAATATTTACTATGGAGGAATTAATTAAGGAATTTAATCCTGAGAGAATTAGTAAATCTTCTAGTCAATATGATGTAAAAAAATTAAGATGGATTAATAGTCATTATATTAAGAATTTAAGTATTGATGAATTATATGAATTAACTTTTAAACATTTAAATGAAGCTTATGATTTAAGTGATAAATCTTTAGAATGGGTTAAAGACTTAGTAAGTTTATACCAAGGTGAATTAAAATATGGTAAGGAAATTGTTGATTTAGTTAGTCTATTCTTTAATGAATATAGTATAAGCGAAGACGCTAAGGAATTTATGGATAGTAATGATGTTAGTAATACTATTAAAGTATTTTATGATGAGGTTAAGGATATAGATTGGACTGTAGAAAATATTAGTACTGCTATTAACAATACTAAGGAAAAGACTAATGTTAAGGGTAAGATGTTATATATGCCTATTAGGATTAAGTCTACTGGTATTATGCATGGTCCTGAACTTGATAAGACTTTATATTTATTAGGTAAAGATAAGGTATTAAATAATTTAACAAAGTAATTTGATTTAATTAAATATAATAGGGAGATTATAAGGAGATTAGAGAAATTATGAATAGTTTATATTATGGTTATGGTGGTACAGTAGATATGTTCTTACTACTAATTGGATTTCTTATAACTTTAATTGCACAAATAAAGGTAAAAAGTGCCTATAGTAAGTATTCTAAAGAAGATACTCGTGGAGATTTATCTGGATGTGAGATTGCTAGAAAAATACTTGATTCTGCAGACTTAAAAGACATTCATATTGTGGAAGTACCTGGAGAACTTACTGACCATTATGATCCAAGAAATAAAGTAGTTAGACTATCTACTAAGGTATTTCATGATAGTTCAGTAGCTTCAGTAGCAGTTGCTGCTCATGAATGTGGACATGCTATTCAAGATAAGGAAAACTATACTTTTATGAAGATAAGAGCAAGTTTAGTACCTATGGTAAATTTTGTTAATAAGTTTGGATATATTGCTACAATTATTGGACTTATCGCAGGCATATTTGATATTTTAGTATGTGGTATTGTTATGATACTTGCTACTTTGTTATTCCAATTAGTAACATTACCAGTAGAGTTTGATGCTTCAAAGAGGGCTAAGAAAAAAATAGATGAATTAAAACTTGCTAGTAAAAGTGAACAAGACGGAGTTAAAAGTATGTTATTTGCTGCAGCATTTACTTATGTTGCTAGTGTGTTAGAGTCTTTATTTCAGTTACTAAGATTAGTACTTAGATTTAGAGATAGAGAAGATAGATAAATTAAAATAGACATAAATCGATATGTCTATTTTTGTATCCACAGGTATTGTTGATATGTATGTTATTAATTTTATTTTTCCACAGAAACTGTTGATATTTTTTTATTCTTCTTTTAATAACCAATCTACTACATTCATTTTGATTATTCCATTATAATCTGCTTCTAAGTCCATATCTAGTGTCAATAAAATTTTTGGATAATGATCACCTGTTTTTTGTAGTGATTTTAATTCTCTTTCTAGTACTTTGTCATCTCTAACGGTTAATGCAACTTGATAATACTTTAATCCATTTCTGTTTTCTGCTACAAAATCAACTTCTAAATCTTCAACTTTACCAACATATACTCTATATCCTCTCCTAATTAATTCAAGATATACTATATTCTCTAATATATGTCCCATATCACTGTCAGCTTTTTTTCCAAGTAAATAACTTCTTAATCCAGTATCTACCGCATAATATTTATAATCTCTTGCTAGCAAATTTTTTCCTTTAACATCAAATCTTTCTGCCTTATATATTAAAAAACTTTCTAAAAATGCATTTATATAATTTTCGACAGTATGATTACTTGTAGATAATCCTTTACTTGTCAATGTATCACTTATTTTCTTTGTTGATATAGAACTTCCTATACTATCAAATATAAATTTTAATATACTTTCAAGTAATAGTTTATCAGTGATTTTATTTCTAGCCATTATATCTTTATATACTATTGTAGAAAATATTCCATCTAGATATTTATCTATATCATTTGGATTAGTTTTTAATATATTTATATTTCCTGGCATACCACCATTTTTCATATAGTTTAAAAATAACTGTGTATAATTAGTATCTTCAAACGCAGAAATATATTCTTTAAATGATAATGGCAACATTTTTATTTCTATATATCTACCTGATAATAATGTTGCAAGTTCTCCGGATAAAAGATAAGCATTTGAACCAGTTATATATACATCTACATTTTTCTTTATATATAAACTATCTACTGCTTTTTGAAACATTGGAACATTTTGTACTTCATCTAAAAATACATAATATTTTTCTTTATTATTCAACTGTTTATTTATATAATCATATAATTCTCTATAATTTTCAAAATTATAATCAGCATCCTCAAGGTTTATTTTTATTATTTGATTATCTTTTATTCCTGTTTCTTTCAAATAATTTATAAATAATTCAAATAATGTTGATTTACCACATCTTCTTATACCAGTAACAACTTTAATTAAATCTTTATCTTTCCATATTTTTAATTCTTCAAGATACTTTGTTCTTTCTATCATAAATTTCGCCTCTAACTAAAGTATATATTAAAACTTAAAAAAAGTCAAGTTTTGGAAAGATTTTTCCAAAACTATTAAAATTCGACAAGTTTTGGAAAAAAACATATTAATGATATAAGTGCTGTTTTATATATAAATTTATTAAAAAAGAGAGTTTTCACTCTCTATAACTATTAAATATTACTTTAATAGTTTACTAAATTATCTAAATTCTTGCACTCATTAAATTACTTGATGAATATCTTTTTAATCCATTATTAAATATAATATTTGCTAATACTACTAAAAATACAGTTATTAACAATATTAATAATAATAATTTATAATCAAAATTAATTATTAATTTTATTGGTATATAGTTTATTATACCTACTGGTATGATACTATATAATAATATTTTTGTTATTCCTTTGAATATACCATCTGGATATGTAGCAAATTGTACTAATAGTCTTTCTTCGGTATCTGCGATTAAGTCAGCATTATTTATCCAAAAACTTAAACTATTTATTATAATAATTATACTTACAAATAATAATCCTCCGGTTATAGTAAATAATGTAAATAATAGAAAATTCTTAATTGTTATACCATATATAAATAGTATAATATAACCATATAATATATCTCCAATGGCAGATATTTTTATTTCACTTGTAATTGAAGATAACAATATATTTTTAGGTTGTACTATGTATGAATCTAATTTTCCATTATTTATTATATCTGATAAGTTAAAAGCATTTTCAAAGAATAGATGTGCTACTCCATAAGTTGATGCTGCTAAGGCCCATAATAATAAAACTTCTTTTAGGGAATATCCTCCAATATTACTTTTTAATGAATATAATATTATCCATTGTACTATAAAACTAGCATTATTTAATATCATAAATAATATATTTGTTATAAATGTTGTTTTATTTAACATTTCTCTCATTACTGCATATTTGAATGATAAAATAAATACTTTTAATTCTTTTTTAACCTCCATTAACATTTAATTTTTTCACTCCCTTCTTGTAAATTAACAAACAAAGTAAGTATGAAATAATTACATATATTAATTGCATAATAATAATATTTAATGATTTATTATATGAGAAATCTACAAATAATTTTGCAGGACCATAAGATACGACATATATTGGACTTAATTCAATTATTTTCTGTATTTTAAGTGGAAAATATTCAATAGGAAACAATATACCTAATATTAATATTAGTTTACTATATATCCAATAAAAGGGCATTGAGTCTTCGATAAACAAAGAAAATAATCCTATAAAGATACATAATAGTATGTTTATTATTATTGCTAATAACATTGAAATTAATACTATTAAGATAGATATTATATTAAGATTAGGTAGAGTTTTTAAAAATAATAATCCTGTTAATGAACCTAATATTAAATATATTGGTAATTTTGTAGATACATCTCCTAGACTACTAGATAGATTATATAATATATAATTATATGGTTTATTTAGGTTATATGCTATGTTACCACTTCTTATATCTTGTTTTATTTTTTTACATATATGTCTACCTTTTACACTCATATATATTGCTTCAGTTATTACCATATACCAAATCATTTGATTCATAGTATAGCCATTTATTATATTACTAGGATCATCATATATGTACATCCATAGATTAAAGAATGTAAATATTATTATAAAACATCCAATAAATCCTATTATGTTATTTAATGTATATTGTAAATTACTTATAATTTCTGTTTTTAATATAAATATATATTTCTTCATATTTTATCCTTTTTTATAGATATCACTTATTATTTCTTCAAGTGGGATATTAGAAATATTTATATCTACAATATTATCTGGATTAAGTAAATTTACTGCATCAATAACATTTTTCTTAGTAGTGTCTACTTCTATTTTTAAATTATAGCCTTTATCTTTTAATATTTTTATTCCGTCTTCATCTTCTAGATTTACTTTTTCTCTCATTTTTACTTCCACTATTTTTTTGTTTAAGTAATGATATTTTAAGTTATCCATTGTATCATCCATTACTACTTCACCATTATTTATAATTATTACTCTTTTACATAGTTTTTCTATATCT
>OIZT01000634.1_pt1 | contig 20336 bp, 16 predicted proteins | sample 1588611 | NCBI WGS metagenome assembly OIZT01 (sample SAMN03283278) | human gut metagenome | biome: human-associated habitat; material: feces | host: Homo sapiens | place: Peru | collected 2012
AATATTTCCTCCACAGTCCCCTACCATAAATTTATTATAGCAAAATTTCAAAAAAAAGAATAGTACAAAATACTATTCCAAAAATTTATTCTAACTCCAATATATTCTTTACAGTAAATTTCTTATTTAATACTAAAACCAATATATTTAATACAAATAATATACTAAATATTATAATTGCTATAGTATCAATACCATAATTATTCTTATATAAGAAGTAACCTCCTCCTAAGAATAATCCAAATAGTAATAATACAATTCCCATCACAATAAAGTTATTAGAATTTTCTCTTAAAGCATTTAACTCATCATCCCAAATCAATTTAGGATTAATAGAATCAATAACTATACCTAAGAATGTAACAAATAAAACACATAAGAAACTAACAAGTACAAAGAATAATATCATCACTAAAGGAAGACCTATACTTACATAGAATATTAGTGCAAATAAATTAAATCCTATAAAAGCAACACTAATACTTACTAAAGCTTTAACAATAATTTGTTTATCATATTCTAATGGAACACTCTTCATAAAATCAAAGTTTTTTCCTTCTCTAGAAAATGATGAAGCCGCAATACTATTAATTGCTGGTAATAGTATTGAAATACTAACTACAAATAATAAAATTATTGTTAAAAAGTCTCCATTACAACTTCTAGCAAGCCTCTCTAATTCACAAAAACTAATATCAGAAAATCTAAGTTTATAAATAACATATACTAGTAATGGCCATATAAAATTAATTAAAATACAATTAGAAAAATAAGCAGTCGTTCTAAATAAAATAGCCATTTCTTTCTTAAAATAAGATAAAACTGGACTTTCTACTTTAATATCATCTAAACTATTACCCTTTTTAGAAGCTGTATCTCCTACATTTAATCCAACTAGTCCTTTAAAGTATAATCCTTGTGCTAATCCTAAAAATACTAAAACATATAAAATATTAACTAAAATATATAGTAGTAAAGATGAAATACTACCAGTAGAAATAGTATCTATAAATAAATGAATATGTGGAAATATCCATCTCATCGTATATAATAAACTCTTATCTCCATTAACAAATCTCTCTATATAAGTATCTATATTAAAATCTGTTAATCCACTTAAAGCATATATTGCTACTAGTAAAAGAGCTACTATAAATCCTAATCCAATCTTTTTAACAGTCTCTTTATTTTTAATAAACTTTGTAAAACTCATTAACAAGATACTAATAATTCCACAATATATCATTGGTATTAATGACAAAGTAAACATTCCAAGTATTCCTAAAATAAAATAATAAAATTCAATACCTGCTCCTAAGTAATAACCTATAACACTAAATACTACTATAATTAACTGCATAAGTGTTTCTGCTATAAAAGCTGCACTAAATTTAGCGGCTATTATTTGAAATGGTTTTATAGGTAATGGTAATAAATTTTCAACATCACCAGTAAAATAAAATTCATTAAGTATAACATTAAATCCAAATACAAAAGAAAATATTGATATAACAATACACATTACTTCAAGTCCAATTGTAGCGTATCCATACTCTTTTAATACACCAGTCATAGACATAACGAAAAACATACAAATTAATGCAAATGGTAACATTACAAAAAGACTAACAAAACCTACTAGTATTTTATTTATTGTTTTCTTCTTTTTATCATCTGCATCTCTCATTGATAAAGATCTAAGAAATACTTTTACTAAAGACAAGTAATTACTCATGTTTAATAACCTCCATAAATAATTTTTCTAAGTCTTTCTTATCATATTTATCTTTTAATTCTTTTAGTGTACCAATGAATACTGCCCTACCTTTATCTATAATTGCTATTCTATCACATAACTTTTCTGCTACTTCTAAAACATGTGTTGAGAAGAATACTGAGTTTCCTTTATCGGCATGTTCTCTCATCATTTTCTTTAACTCAAAAGCAGACGTTGGATCAAGTCCTATTAAAGGTTCATCTAATATCCAAACTGCTGGATCATGTACTAAAGCCGCAACTACCATCATCTTTTGTCTCATACCATGAGAATAACTTTGCATAGGCTTATCTAAAACATCACTTAGTCCAAATCTATCACCAAATGTCTTAATACGTTCACGTCTTTCCCTTAAAGGAACCTTATAAATGTTTGCTATAAAGTTAATGAACTCCATACCAGTAAGTTTTAAAAACATATCTGGACTATCCGCAATATACCCAATAATCTGTTTAGCCTTCAAACTATCTTTTACAATGTCATAACCATTAATTTTAATTGTTCCAGTATCAGGTTGTAAAATACCAGTCATCATCTTAATAGCCGTAGTCTTGCCAGCACCATTAAGTCCAATAAAACCAACAATCTCACCATCATTAATAGTTAAATTTAACTTATCTATTGCTTTAATATTATTATTATAAGTCTTACTAACATTCTTTATCTCTATCATAACAAAAGTCTCCTATAATAAATATAACACAAAAGTATAGAAATGAAAAATTATATTAAAAAAATTATTTTATACCTACCCAATTACATTTTTATTTACATCTTTTGTAATTAAATATGGATCTTCCATAGTACCATTTCCACCATCTGTTCTAATACCACTTTTAAGTACAATAGCTGGTCTCACACCATAATTATCTCTAACATCATAATTAGAACTATCTCCACCAACAGTTCCCATAGAAGTAACATAAGAAACAGAGGCATTATGCCCATAATAAGATCTAGGAGTTAACATCCAATCGGTCATACCAGTATATAAATAGTAACTAGAATTAGCACTATTAGATCCCCCAGCATAAATATACTCATCCAAAGTAAGTAACGCTACTGGATATTTAAAGCCTTCTATACTAGTATTCAAAATATCATTACTATTAGCACAAGTAAAAGATAATTTATAAGAACCATAATACAATCGGTAATATCCAATAAAATGCGTATAAGAATCATTACTAGCATCGGTATCTTTACTAAGTAATGAGCTATCACTAATTGTTCTATCACTACACCAGTTAGCATCCTCTAAATACTTTGTATAATCTAATAAATTATTTTTATACCAATTATCAACAACACTCTTAATAGTTGAATCATTTTTATTTTCAAACATCTCATTCTTAAGATCTTCTATTCCCTTACCACCAGTCATACTATAATAACCTGTATTATCATCTACTGTATTATTAGTCTTCTTATGTTTTAAAATATAATATAAAGTACTACAAGAATTACTTTCTGATAAACATGTATAATTATGCTTATTATATATCTTAGATCCGTCTGTTAAATAGTCTCCCATATTAATACTAATTGTATCTTTTAATGTATATACTCCATTAGAATAAGTAAAATCATTGCCAAATATCCATTTATGATTATCTCCATCTGCATATAAAAATTCATAAGTAAGACCATCAGTAAATTCATAATAATTTAAATATGTAGAACCAGAAGTAGCTAAATATACTTGTCCCACATTAGTACAACTAGTCTCAGTTTCAGAAAGACAAGTATATTTCTTATCTAAATTACTATAATTTTCTTTATAAAGATATTGAACCGGATTAACTAAAGTATATACGCCATTAGAATAAGTAACAGTATCACTAAAATAATATTTTGTATTTGGTATATTAGATTTTTGTTTCTTTTGCATACCATTAGCATAATACAAATTTAATCTCTTATTAGTAAGTTCATGTAATGTCCCATACATATACCCAACAGATCCAGCTGATGCATAATTACTATTAAATTGACTACTAGCAATTCTAGTATTCACACCAGTTGTATTAGTACAATATCCAGAAGAATCAACTTCACCATTATAAATAAGTTTTACTCCACCATTTTCTGTAGTTCTAACTATCTTCCAACAAAATCCTGCAAACTTAACATTGTTATTTTTAACATCTCCTCTAAAATAATAAATTGGATATGTATCATTCTTGGTTGTTGCTACTTCATATAAACCTTTACCATTAGTATCAGAAGATCCACCCTTAATACTAATACCGCCAGCTGAAGAAACAAACTCACTCTTTATATTATCCATAACTGTACTATCCGCTAAAAGACTATATAAAGTCTGTACTTTAGATACTTTACCATCCATTCTTTTAGAAAGAGAAAGGCCACTCCATTTTGCCACTAATTCAACGGTCTTATTAGGCATTGTAAAATGATTAGAATCAGTTAATTTAGCTCCATTATTTTTTATAGAAAATCCCTTAAGTTGATAATTTCCACATACTACATCCTCATCATATATTTCAACACTATCAAAAACTCTATACTTCTTAGTGACAGGAAAATTAATAGTACACTCACTAGGTAAATTCATATCATAAATAACACTATTATAATTAGAAATAACCGGACTAAGACTAGAATCAATAGTCTCACTAATATTATCTAAATTATAATTAATAATATTTTTAGTTAAAACCGGTACAACAATTTCACTATCTACATATTCATCTTTTAACTTCAACTCAATCTTAGCTTCAACTTCCTCTAAAGTTCTAATATTATTATCTAAATTCCAAGTCAAAGTATCCTTATTAAAACTCAAAGTACCAAGAGTAGAACTATAATTTAATACTTCAAAATAATTAGTATTTACATAACTTTTTATATTAAAAGTATCATAAGTCATAGAAACAACAGATGCTTTATCTAACTCAGTACTTATACTATCTTTATTACTAACAAATTGTCTATCACTAACTAAAGCAATATTTTGATTTACTTTATTTCCCATCTCATACTGAACTATATGAACATTAGCATATGGATATTTTTGTTTTAACATCTCATATGATGGTCCCTCATTAGGTATATCTTCATTTGCAACTCCATCGGTCACAAATAAAACTAGTAATTCTCTATCACTTTCTTTTTTATAATTACTTAGTAATTCATCAATTTTTAAAAATGCTTGATAATAATTAGTACCTGCTGAAAAACTAATATCATTGATTACATCTTTTATTGAACTTTTATCACTAATAAATGTCTGTTCTATATTAGCTATAGAATTAAATGTAATTAAAGCTGTTTTATTATTACTACTCTGACTATATAATTTATCAATTAATTCAAAGCAAGCACTTTTAACATAACTAAACTTTTCAAACTCCATAGATTCAGAATTATCAATAACAAAAACCGTATCTATATAATCATAATCTGTCTTTGAAATAGTTTTTAAATCTAGTTTTAAAGTCAATTTATCTACATTACTAAAACTAATAGAACTATCTAAGTTCCATGATCCTGGATCTGTATCATAATTTAATTTAGTTGAACTAATAGATACACTATCAACAGGTACAGCTTCCGCCATCGTAAAAGGTATAAAAATAATTAAAAGTAAAAAGGTGATAACCGTCAAAATACTAAATACAGATCTATTCCTGTCTGTCTGTCTGTCTGTCTGTCTGTCTGTCTAAGGATAGACTTTATTCCTTTCTGTGTCAACATCTTACCACCAACTTTAGTATTTTTATCTATATTAATTATACTATTTTTATAATTCTATTTCAATGATAAAGATGTACATGTTATAATAAACATATATAATTGAAAGGATACAAATATGAACAATAATAATGAATTAGAAAATAATGAAGAATTACAAGAACTAAACTTTATCAAAGATGCAGACAAATATACTGTCTACTATGAAGAAGATAAACAAATTAGTACCAAAACAAAAATAGCCCTAGCTGGAATAATTCTTGCCTTTGTACTAGTTATGTTCTGGCCTGGTCTAAAAACTATTAAGATTGCATTTGGGATTGGTACCATTCTAGCAATCACCTCAACAATTATAAGTATAACATCAGCTAATAAAATAGACACTCATCGTTATAATGAAAAGAAATTAAATGGACTAATAATAGTTCTTAGTATTATTGAACTTATCTTTATGATTGCTTCCTTCTTTGTATTTATATCTTTAGAAAATATAAAGTTCACTGATAAATATATTTGTCCATCTTATTCTGTTACAAATTGTACTGATAACAAAGATGGAACAAGTACTTGTAACTTTCTAAATAAAATAGATATACCCTGTAGTACTAAAATAGTAAAAAATAAATAAAGAATGCTTAAAAATACTCAAGCATTCTTTTTCTATACCTTAACATTTGGATTAATATATTGCCCATGTTTTTTAGTCTTCTTCTTATACTCAATAGCAGCCTTAGGACAATTATGTAAACATCTTAAACATAAAATACATTTCTCACTCTTCCAAACTGGTTTTCCATTTTTTACTTTTATTGCTCCACACGGACACTTAACTTCACACATTCCACATCCAGTACAATCATTATTAACTGTAAAATACTTAGTACTACAAGCCTTATCATATGAAGAGTATACTCTTTTTACAATAAATCCTGGTAACTTCTTACTCTGAAAAGTACCAGCCTTTTTTCCCATAATTTTTTTTATTATAAAGTCAATTCTAACTTCACTCTTCTTCTGAACCTCTTCATTACTTTTCAAATCACTAACATCATAACTAGGAGTCCAAGTATCAACCATAACAATATCAAACTTTGCTTTTAATTCAATATTAATATTTTTTAATAACTCTTCAAGCATATCTAGAGTACCACCAGAAAAACCTCCACAAGTAGTAACACCATAAACATAATTATTACCATTACAATTAATTTTTGCTCTTTTAAAAAAATCTTTTACTATAACTGGAACTCCAAAAAAGTAAGTAGGACAAATTATACCTAAATTTTCATTTTCATCTAAATCAAACTTATAATTATTAACTCTAATACAATCTTCTATAGAAAATATTTTCTCAGAAGTAGCCTCACCAATCCTAGAAGCCACATACTTACTATTTCCTGTTCCCGAAAAGTATAATATCATCTACTCACCCTCTTTACTTAAAAACTTCATAATCGAATAAGCTGTATCTCTACCATTACGACAAGCCCAAGCAACTGTTGACTTAGCCCCTGTTAAATCCCCTGCCGCAAATATCTTTGGATTAGATGTCTGATTATTACTATTAACCATTAAATAACCATTCTCTTTAACATCCAATTTCAAACTCTCTAAAAGTTCACTATCTGCTCTAGAACCAACTGCCATAATAACTACATCAGTATCTATTACAAAGTTACTACCTTCAACATTAATAGCCTTTTTCTCCTTATCTAAAGTAGTCTTTACACATTCAATACCAGTAACTTTATCTTCACCTATAACTTTAATAACATTAGTCTGAAATAAAAACTTAATACCTTCTTTTTTAGCCGCCCTAATATCATTCATCTCCGCAGACATTTCACTTCTACTTCTTCTATAAATAATACCAACTTCACTAGCACCTTCTTTTATAGCCGTTCTAGCCATATCGATAGAAACTCCTCCACCTCCAATAACTACAACTCTTTTAGAAGTATAATCTACTTGAACTAAATTCTCCAACAATTCATTGGCTCCATATACACCATTAAGTTCTTCTCCACTAAGTCCCATCATCTTAGATACATTAGCCCCAAGTCCTAAAAACACAGCATCATACTCTTTCTCTAACTCCTTAAGAGAAATATCTTTTCCTAAAGAAACATTAGTCTTAACCTCTATTCCTAAATCAAGTATCTGTTTAATAACTTTAGAAACTAACTCCTTATTAAGCCTAAACTTAGGAATACCATGATATAAAAGTCCTCCTAAATATTCATGTTTTTCATATATCGTAACTTGATAACCATTTTCTGCTAAAAATCCTGCACAAGTAAGACCTGATGGTCCAGATCCAATAACTGCAATCCTCTCTTTTTTCTTATCCTTTCTTGGTAATTTCCACCCATTCTCTACTGCCAAGTCTCCAACATAACTTTCTATTTTACCAATCTCGACTGGATCATATGACACTTTCTTTGCACAAGATCCTTGACATTGCTTATCAACAGGACATATTTTTCCACAAACAGAAGGTAAAACTGTACTCTTACAAAGTACTTTAAAAGCCTCTTCATAATTATTATTCTTTACATTTTCAATAAACTCTGGAATATCTATATTTAATGGACATCCTATTTGACAAGGTTTAGTAACACAAGTCTCACATTTAGAGGCAGCAATCTTTACTTCTAATTTTTCCTTTTCCATTACTTTTTCCCCTTTACTAAATAAGATTTATCATCATAAGTAGTATGTAAATACTTATGAACTTTATCTTTATCATTATAAAACTCCCTATATATCTTTATAATATCAGGATTCTTATAACTAAGACGTCTCTTCATTTTCTCATCTTCACTATAAAGTCCATTCATTCTCTCTAACTTTTTATCTCTCATCTCTAATAAACTTAGTTTAGGCTGTCCCCCTCCAGCAATACAACCACCAACACAGTTCATCACTTCTACAAATTGATACTCTGCTTTACCTTCTTTAATTTTATCAATCAAAGTCTTCGCATTTTTCATACCATTTGCTATCGCAACTTTTAGTTTTATCTCTCCTGTATCAAGTAAAACTTCCTTTATTCCATCCATTCCTCTAACATCAGAAAAAACTAATTTTTCATCTTCTAAATCTTTACCAGTAATATAATGATATGCCGTTCTTAAAGTTGCTTCACTTACTCCTCCAGAACTACCAAAAATAACACCTGCACTACTACCAAGTCCTAAAGGAGAATCAAACTTACCATCCTCTAACTTCAATAAATCAATATTATTATCCTTTATCATTTTTGCAAGTTCTCTTGTTGTTAAAACATAATCTGTATCCCTCTTAGTAACATTTATTTCATCTCTTTTAATCTCATACTTTTTAGATGTACAAGGAGCAATCACTACATTAACTAGTCTTCCTAAATCAATACCTTCCTTTTTCGCAAAAAATGTCTTAATAGTTGTACTTTGCATCGCAATAGGACTCTTACAAGTAGATAAATTAGGAATTAACTCTGGATAAAAAATCTCTGCATACTTTACCCAAGAAGGACAACAAGAAGTAAACATTGGAAGATTCTTATTATTTTTAATTCTCTCTACTAACTCTAAAGCCTCTTCCATTACTGTTAAATCAGCACCAAAAGTAATATCAAAAACATATTTAAAACCTAGTTTTCTTAAAGCCGTAATAATTTTCTTATAAATATTTTTACCTGCTTCTAATCCAAATTCTTCTCCCAGTGCCACTCTAACAGCTGGAGCCAAAGAAACAACAACGACTTTTTCTGGATTAGAAAGTAATCTCTCCACCTTCAAATAGTCGAATCGTTCTCTAATAGACTCTGTAGGGCAATAATTGGCACACTGTCCGCAGTTAATACATATAGGCTCATGAGTAATACCAAGATCATACATCTTTGCCACTGTCACATCATTACGACAAATTCTAACACAGTAGCCACATTGTATACATTTACTAGCATCTTTCATTATCGCCGGATTTTCATTACTAATTGGTAACGCTATATCTTCTCCATTCATTTTCTTCACCAAGCCTTCTATTCTTATCTTACTTATATCATTATACCTAATTTTCACTTATTTTTAAATAAAAAATGTTATAATAAATCAGAGGTGAAAAATATGTTAACTTTAGTTATACCTGAATTAAAAGATTACTGGTATGAAAAAAAATTAAATGAAGATCCTGCTTCTATGAGTTATAATGCTGGATATGACGTTTCCTATTCTGGTTATCATTATGATACAGGAACAATTGACTTTCCTGAAGAAAACTTTGAAAAAACCTACAAAAAGAGAAAAGATGAAAATAAATTTTTTGCTTTCCTAAAAGACACTGAAACAAATGAATTTGTAGGCTACGTAAATTATCATTTTGATAGTTCTGAAAATCACTATGACTGTGGTATTTTAATAGAAGCATCAAAAAGAGGAAAAGGTTATTCTAAAGAAGGTTTAAAATTATTGTGTGAAGCAGCCAAGAAAAACGGTATTAAAGAATTATATGATAACTTTGAAAAAGATCGATATCATACTAAAGTATTTGAAGATGTTGGCTTTAAAGTAATAAAAGAAACTACTGGGAAAAAATTTGGTAAAGATGTTGAAGGAGTAATTGTAAAAATAGAATTATGAAAAAAGAAATATTAGAATATAAAGAACTTTTAAGAAAATATTTTTCAAAAGAAACTGCTCATCCAAGCTGTCAAAATAATTACGAAAAAAATGATTGTTCTTATGGACAATGTGCTATTACCTCTATGCTTGTATTTGAAAAATTTGGTGGCACTATAAATAAAATTAACTTAAATGAAGATTTATCTCATTACTTTAATATTATTGACAATGAAATAATTGACTTAACAAAAGAACAATTTAAAGACCAATTAGATTATTCAAATTATATTGAGAAAGATTTTAGTAGTCTTCTTCAAAATGAAGATACTAAAAAAAGATATTTTTTACTAAAAGAAAAAGTAAATCTAGCTCTTATAGATAAAGAAATTGCTTCTTGCACTCTTTGCAAAGACTTAGTAGAACACTTTCCTAATAGTAAAACAATCTCCTTCGGAAAAACAAAAAAAATCTTAATCTTAGGAGAAGCACCAGCTAACAATGGTTGGCGTAAATCTGGTATTGCTTGGTATGATCAAAATAAAAAATTACTACCATCAGGAGTAGTAATGCAAAAACTATTAGACATTATAAATATTAAATTAGAAGACACTTACTTTTTAGAAGCCATAAAATGTTTCCCTAAAGAAAGAAAAAGTCTAAATATTTGTAGTAAAAACTGTAAGACTTTTCTTATGAGGCAACTAGAAGAAATAAAACCTGAAATAGTCTTAGCATTAGGAGATGCCGCAACAAAAACAATTCTAGATACAAAATACAAAAAATTCAGTGAAGTTGTTGGTAAAGAATTTACTATAGACAATATAAAAGTAATTCCAATTTACCACCCATCACCTATATCACCATTAAGTCTAAAAGGAAACATTCCTATCTTTGAACAATTAAAAAAGACCATATAAAAACTAGAGTTTGCAAAACGTCAAATATAAAACTCTAGTTTTTAATTTACAATATTTCCATTTTTTTCTAACACTTTTATTTCTACTTCCTCACCATGTATTTTATAAGTTATTTTATTATGAATATTTTTTAAGTACAATGCTTTACCCATTTGACTATTCAATGATATTTCTTGTATTGAACTTTCTAAGTCAGGTAAATATTTACCAGTCAATCTAACTTCAAAAATTTCAACATCATCCTCATCATAGATAACTTCAATTTTTAAAACATCTCCAACATTTATTACATCATTATTTTGTTTTATCTCATCAACTACTTTTAAATATCTTTTATCAACAAGCATTTTTTGTACTTTAGCACTTATTTTCTTCTCATCTCTCATAAGTTCTTCATATGCAAAGTTATCATGCCATCCATCTCCAACAGCATCTCTACATACATCAGCACCTACAGAAGCAATATTTTCTAAAGTACTTCTAAGCTCATCCAAAATATTCATAAATTGTTCATAACCATTTCTATCAACTAATATTTCCATGTCCTACTCACCTCCTTTCAATATTCATATGTCGCATATCACAAGAAAGTTCTGAAAAATATAAGAAATATTAGCGATAATTTTTTTAGTCATTAACATTCAATAAAATATTAACTTTTTCTTAACACCAAGATATTATCATAGGCATTTTATTTTTACAAGTATATTTTTTTTAACTTTTTTAAATTCCTTCAAAGTTTTTTATATTTTTTTCGAATAATATAAGTAGGGAATACTAATGGATTCAAGTGCTTACCTCTTTAGAGAGGAGGTGATGTGTAATGACTAAAAAAGATTATTTAATTCTTAGTCAAATTATTATCATCATCTTGCTTATTATCACTCTACTATTCAGATAATGATAATAAAAAAGAAAAAAGCACTAAATCAGCAATGTGATTAGGTGCAAACCCAATTGAGGTAAGTACTTAATCGCACAAAACATTAAGTATTCCCTATTTTTATTTTATTCAAGTTTCCTTGACATATTCATCGTATCATAAACATCTAAACTTTACAAGACTATTATTTTAAATAAAGTAAAGTGTTTTTAGTACTATTACCAAGAGTATCAGAATAATCAACTTCTCTTAATTTTTTAAAACCAGACTTTAAACACATATTAATAGAACTATCATTAGTACTTTGTACATTCGCAATGACCATATCAAATTTTGAAAGTAAATACTTACCAATATATTTAACTACTCTAGTTCCAATTCCTAATCCATAAAAAGAACTATCCCTAATAAAAATATCTATTGAAACTACATCATCTAATAAAATACCAAAACGCTCTCTATCTTCTTCATCCATTTTCTCATACTGAACAAGTCCAATCTCCCTAGCCTTGTAAAGAATTATAAAAGTCTTTTCTTCTTCATCACCTACTCTCCTCTTATATTTACTTACAACCTCATCATAACTTAAAATTCTCTGTTCAAAATACTTATAAACACTAGGACTTAAACACCAATTATAAAGTCTCTTATATTCCTCTTCATTATCAACAATATCTCTTAAATAAATATCTTCATCTACATAAAGTCTCATTACAATCACCAACTTAATTATATAAAAACTAAAACTAAATCGCAAACAAAAAAGAACCAACATAAATTGGTCCTTTATTCTTATTCATCTCTTAGACTTGCTCCACATTTCTTACCAAGTATCTCCATAATTACATCCATTGTCGAATTAATCTCTTCAGATGTTAAAGTAACATCACCATTACCTAGTAATACTCTTAACATAACAGACTTCTTACCCTCTGGTACTTGATTACCCCTATACTCTTCAATGAATTTAACTTCTTTAACTTTATTTTTAATAGCAGTTGAAATACTTCTCCAAGTAACATCTTCATTAACTAAAATTGATAAGTCTTTTTCAACTAATGGAACTTGTGATAAATGTGTAAATTTATTATCACGTGAAGCATTAGGTACTAATAATCCTGTATCTAATTCAAATACTGCTACATTAGTACGTTTAATCTTAGCCTCACTCATTGCTCTAATTGAAACTAATCCAAGTTTACCAACAACTTCTTGTCCAAGTAAAATATCCATATAAACATTTACATCAGCCCAACTTGGTTTTTCTTTACTAACTTCTAGTCTAATCTTCTCCATTTGTGTATATCCAGCCATCTTCTCTAAAACACCTTTTAATTCATAAAATATACGACTAGGATCTTTACCAACAATACATCCAGTCAATAACATCTTATGTATTGGTAAAGTCTCATCTTCAGAAGATTCATGATATACACCCTTTTCAAATACTTGAGCCATTTCAAATAATCTGAAATAATCATAGTATCTTAAATTCTTAGAAATCGCCTCTAACATACCAGGAACAAGTGAACTTCTTAAATATGCCTCTTCTGGTGATGGTGGAGTTGCTAGTTTAACTGAATTTTCTTTATTAATACCAGCAGCATTAATATACTTCTCATCTATCCAAGGATATGTAAATATTTCATTAAACCCACACCTATAAGCTAAGTATTCTCTTAATCTACGTTCAAGAGATTCTTTTCTTTGTAATACTGCATGCTCAAATGTAATAGTTAATGGTTTAGCTTCAAAACTTTCAAAACTTAAAAGTCTTGCTATATCACCCATTACATCATCTTTTAAATAAACATCTCCTGTAGATCTCCATACAGGAACTACTACATGATAAATTCCATCTTTATATGTAACATCATATCCTAAAGCCTTAAGTACTCTCTCAATTGTCTCTCTTCCTAAGACTTTTCCTAATCTAACATTTAAAAACTCTTCAGGAACATCAATTTTTTCTCTTTCTGTCTTTATTGGATATACATCATTAAATGCTACTACTTTACTTTCTGGGAATAATTCTTTGAATAATTCTAATGCTAAAGCTAAACCTTGATCTACTCTTTCAGTATCAATATTCTTCTCATATCTAATAGATGCATCAGTCTTTTCATCAAATCTCTTACCAGTTTTTCTAATAGTACCAGCTGTAAAATTAGCAACTTCTAACACAATTCCAGTTGTCTCTGGCAAAATAGAGTCTTTCTTACCACCACGAATACCAGCTAAAGCCATAGCATCTTCTGTATCACAAATTACTAAATCATCTTCTGTTAAACTAATTGCATTATTATCAAGTAATAATAACTCTTCATCTTTCTTAGCATTTCTAACAACAATCTTTTCTCCAACTACATGAGTTCTATCAAATGCATGTAAAGGTTGTCCTACAGCCATCATTACATAATTAGTAATATCAACAATTGCACTAATTGGTCTCATACCACCATTAATTAAAGCAGCCTTCATCCACATAGGTGATTCTTTATCATAAACATTTTCAATTTCAACAGCTGCATATCTATTACATTTCTCAGGTTCTTCTATTTCAACTTTATATTTAGGAAGTTTAGAATCAATTTTTACTACTGGCAATTCTTTTAATGGTACATTATATATTGCAGATAATTCTCTTGCTATACCATAATGACCCCATAAATCAGGCCTATTTGTTAAAGACTTATTATCTATTTCTAAAACAACATCGTCCATACAAATAACATCAGCAATATTTTGTCCAACTTTGCACTCATATCCTTTTAAATCAACTATTTCATCTTCACTCTTAGGTGGAAATAATTGTTCTAGATAAACTTCAGTTGCTCCACAAATCATACCATATGATGAAACACCTCTCATATTAGATTCTTTAATCTTAACAAGTCCAGCTTCACCATGCCAATAAACTTCAGCTCCAGGTTTTGATATAACTACATATTCACCAACATATAAATTACATCCACCACATACGATTTGTACTGACTTTTCTTCACCAATATCAACCATACATACTTTTAATTTATCTGCATTAGGATGTTCATTAACTTCTAATATTTTACCAACAACAATATCATGAAATTTTTCTTTTGTATTTTCAACAGACTCAACTTCAACAGTTCTTAAAGTTAAATCATAAGCTATTTGTTTTTCTGTTACATCTTTTGGTAAATCAACATATTTCTTTACCCAATTTAATGATACTTTCATCTTCTAAAACCTCCTACTTAAATTGCTCCAAAAATCTTAAATCTCCACTATGGAATAATCTAACATCATCTACTCCATAACGCATCATAACCAATCTATCTAATCCTATATTAATATAGAATCCAGTCCATTCTTCCGGATCTAAATTAGCAGACTTTAATACATTTGGATGAATTACTCCACCTGGCATAACTTCTATCCAACCATTATGATTACATACTTTACAACCTTTACCACCACATACTAAACATTCCATATCTATTTCATAACCAGGCTCAGTAAATGGGAAGAATCCCTCTCTCATACGAACATTGATTTTTCTACCAAATACTTTCTCTAAAATAGTTTGAATCATAACCATACCAGATGAGAATGAAATATCTTTGTCAACTATTAAAGCTTCATATTGGAAGAAAGCTCTCTCATGTCTAGCATCAGTAGTTTCATTTCTATAAACTCTACCCGGATATACGAATCTAGCAGGAGCTCCATGCTCTAATAAGTATCTAACAGACCCACCTGTTAGATGTGGTCTTAAACATAAACGTTCATTTCCAGCTTTATCTTCAGTTCCATCCAACCAGAATGTATCCATAGATTGACGAGCAGGATGATCAGCAGGGAAATTCAAATTATCAAAAGCATACTTCTCACTACTAATATCATCTTCACTATAAACTTCAAATCCAAGTGATAAGAAGGCATCATTTAAGTCATAGCACATTTGTGTAATTGGATGAAGAGCTCCACCTTCAACATCAATACCTGGTAAAGTTAAATCTAAAGGTTTATCAACAACACTTTTAGCACTTATAAGTTCATCTTCTTTTTGTTTTATTTTATCTCCAAATAATTGTTTAATTTCAGTTGTTTTCATTCCAACAACCTTTTTTTCTTCATTAGATAATGTACTTATAGATTTTAAAACTTCGCCTAACTCGCTTTTTTTACCAGTTAGTTCTTTTGCAATATTTTGTAACTCTTCTACTGTTTTTGCATTCTCTAGTTTTTCAAGTCCATCGTCTTTGATTTTTTCTAACTTTTCTTCCATAATAGCATTTCCTTTCCCTAAAAAACAAAAATAGTGATACCAAACTAAAGGACGAATCTTTTAATCCGCGGTACCACCTTTTTTCTAATTTCTTAGCACTTATTAAAATAATTTTCTTAACGATATTGACTCCATTATTGAAATTCATTATATAGCTTCTCTAGTATGGCTCTCAGTCTATTGACCATAACTCCCTGTATAGAACTCTAAATAACTACTTAGATAACTTCTTCATCATATATCCAAGACTTTTATATATAAAAACTGTATCAATTATACATTCAAAAATTGTTTTTGTCAATAAAAAAGCGGTAGAAATTCTACCGCTTTTTTGAGGCTCACACGTCATTTGCAAGTCCGGAAAGACGCTTTTTTGCGATTTCCCGAATTCCTTCTTCTTCGTCGTCGAGCAGGATTGTGAGTGCCGCACAGTTGGCGTAAATGCTGTGTACAACAGCTTTTCTGACATCTTTGTCAACAGACTCCGCCAGTGTTTCCATCAGTCTTTCAGCATTTGCTCTGAAAGAAACATTTTTCTCGAAGGGCGGGTCGTTCAGATCGATGGTCAGAGCCTCATATCGAACGTTTCTCTTTTCGATATTCTCGACCTCATCACGAATCCACTTGAAGTGGCTTTTTTTCAAAGCCTTCAGGAACTCGCTCCGGTCAGCCGGATGTTTGAATCCCATAGTTCCGAGATTCAGCTTGGTGGGAAGTGCCTCTCTATTCATACTGTTTTCCTCCTAAAAATAAATTTTTGCTGAGGATATATAATTGTTCTTTCGAACAACAAATATATTATAGCACAGTTTTATGTAAATTTCAACTGTTTTTGTAAAAAAAATACTTGATTGGTAATTCATGCGTAAAAAAAGAGCTTTCGTTTGAAAGCTCTTTTTTATGGTGCGGATGAGAGGACTCGAACCTCCACACCGTTGGTACTGGTTCCTAAGACCAGCGCGTCTGCCAGTTCCGCCACATCCGCATATTATATTAAATATATCTTGTTGACATAGAATATTGTAGCACATTACTTTATTCTATGTCAACACATTTTTTTGATTTTTAGTATTTTTTCTAAATTTTTTTTACTATTATTCTGTCTTTTTCTTTTTTCTTCCTTTTTTCAATTTTTCTAAAGCTTCTTTTTTAGCTTCTCCTTTTTCTTCATAACCAGGTTTTCCTAAAAGCCTAAACATATTTTTTTTATACTTTTCAACTCCTGGTTGATTAAATGGATTAACTCCTAGTAGTTTACCCGACATTGCACATGCAAGTTCGAAGAAATATATTAAATGTCCTAATGTATATTCATTTAAGTTATCCATAGTTAGTAATATATTCGGAACGTCACCCTCAATATGAGCTTCAATTGTTCCCTCCATAGCTTTTTTATTTATTTCATCTAACCCTTTTCCTGTTAAATAATTTAATTCATCTAAGTTCTCTTCATCTTGATTTATAAATACATTTGAATCAGATTCTTTAATATCTATTACTGTTTCAAATAGGTTTCTTCGTCCTTCTTGTATATATTGTCCCAAAGAATGTAAATCTGTAGTAAATTCTGCTCCTGTAGGATATATTCCTTTTAAGTCTTTTCCTTCACTTTCTCCAAATAATTGCTTCCACCACTCTGTCATATAGTGTAGTTTAGGTTCATAACTTACAAGTATCTCTATATTTTTTTCGTTTTTGTACAATATATTTCTTGCAACAGCATATTTATAGCAGTCATTGTATTTTAAGCTTTTATCTAAATATTTTTCTTGTGCAATTCTTGCTCCGTCTAATAATTTATCTATATTTATCCCTGCTGTTGCTATTGGTAATAGTCCTACAGCTGTCAATACAGAATATCTGCCTCCAATATTGTTTGGAATAACAAATGTAGTATAGCCTTCTTCCTCTGCTATCTGTTTTAATGCTCCTTTTTCCCTATCTGTTGTAATATAAATTCGTTTTTTTGCTTCTTCTAGTCCATACTTGTTTTCTAGTAATTCTCTAAAAATTCTAAATGCAATTGCTGGTTCTGTTGTAGTTCCTGATTTTGATATTACATTTACAGATAAATCTCTATTTCCAATCAAATCAATTAAATCATTTAAATAGTTAGGGTTTAGATTATTACCTGCATATAATATTTGAGGAGTTTTTCTTTGTTCTTTTGATAGTAAGTTATAGAATGTAGATGTTAGTGCTTCAATTACAGCTCTTGCTCCTAAATAAGAACCACCAATTCCAATTACAACAAGTACTTCAGAATCTTTTTGTATTTTTTTAGCACATTTTTTTATTTTTTCAACTTCTTTTTTATCATAATCAGTTGGTAAATCTAGCCAACCTAAAAATTCATTTTCATCTTTTGATTTTTCATGTAGTTCATTATGAATATTCTCCACTTGATTAGAATATTTCATGATATCTTCTTGTTTTATATTACTATAACTTAAATCTAATTTTACATTTTTCATCTATTCTTCCCTCCTCTTTTGTATTTATTGTTATTTTATATTAAGTATTCATTTTATTCAATAGAATTTTAAATTTTTTTATCTTTCTTCCTCTCCTATTGGTTTTGAAGTTTTCTGTTTTAGTTGATCTTCCATTCCAATTCTATATATGTCACTATTTGATGCCATTTTATCAAGACCTTTAAAGCCCTGTTCTAATACTTTTTTTACAGCTAATATTCCTAATCTACCTGTAATTTGATTTTCTCTTGGTCTAATTTCTATTGTACATAATTCACCAGTTTTTCCTGAAATACAATTAGTATATGAGCCTAAATTTAATGACACATCAATTTCTTGTCCATTCACTAAAACAGTTATCAATCTTCTCATATTATTAACTTTTAGTACTTCTCTTAAATTTTTTGAGATATTATTTCTATCCAAAAATTCGTCATAATCTTTCATATCTGTTGAGTCACCTATCTCTTCTGATTTGTTCTTTGTAACATAAGCATCTTGTGCATCATCTGTTCTTGTTTTATATGTAATTCTTTTTCTTTTATATTCCTGACTTTCCTTAGATTTATAGAATTTATTACCTTCTCTAATTCTAAGTGAAGCACCTTTTTTTAATAAATCAAAATCTTCTGTATCATAATATGTATCTGTCGAAAAATATTGCACACTATCTTTTTGTTCATAATGTTCTGTTAATATTTGAGCTATTCCTTTAAAAGGTGCTGGTTGAGCTCTATTTAAATCAATTGCTTCTTTACTAAATAGTGGAATTATATATTTTCTTTCAAATTCTTGTACCGGTTTTGTTTGGCTTTCTACCACATCCTTAATTGCATCTCCATATCTTTCTTCAAATTCATCTTTTTCTATTCCTAATTCTAATCTAAGTATTTCTGAGTTAATTGCCATAGTAGTCTTTACACTTGGCTCTAAACTAATTGCATGTGGTAGTTCTTCAAATTTCTTAATTCCTGCTTTGGTAATTACATTATTACTTCCAAACTTTGTTTTTTTATATGGCTTAATCGTTTTAGTAGTTTTAAATATACACCTTGAGTCCTTTGGAAATCCTATGACAACTCTGCCTAATAATTTTCTTATATATTCCTCGTCCTTTTCTGATGGCAAGATATGATAATCCCTTTTTGCATTTTGTTTGTAATCACATAAATATCTAAGTTTCTCACTTTTAGTTGATTTTTTTATTCTTTCTAAAGCCTCATTGAATGGTGTATTCGTCAACTGCATATATTCTTGATTTGTTAAACTCATTCTTTTCTGTGTTAAAAACTTTCTTATTGCTTCTGGAACATCTTGAGGAACTTCTTCTGGATGTTGTCTTAACTCATCAATCAGTTGTTCAAACAGGTGATTTCCAACAGCATCCATATCGCAATAGTATATATTCATATAGTTTCGTACTCTTTCAAATATATTTGACTCTTGCAAGTACATTTTATCTTCTGGAATAGCTAATAATACTTCATCTCCTATTAAAACACATTCAAGACTTTTTATAAGTTCTTCATAGTTTGTAAAAGTTCCTAAACCTGTATATGTAGATTCTCTCATTAAATAATCCATTCTATCAATATCATTATTGTGTGATATTAACGCCGCAAGTACACCTTTTAGTGAAATGGTATTATCTTCATTTATTTGTAAGGTTTCTTTTATTTCTCCTTTACCATAAA
>OIZT01000639.1_pt1 | contig 20305 bp, 18 predicted proteins | sample 1588611 | NCBI WGS metagenome assembly OIZT01 (sample SAMN03283278) | human gut metagenome | biome: human-associated habitat; material: feces | host: Homo sapiens | place: Peru | collected 2012
GGGTATCATTCAAGAAGGACGCACCGGAGGACTCCTTTAAATCCGGCCAAGCCCCAAAGGATAAGCTTCGGTTAGCCCGTCTTCCGGCAGACCGCGGCCGACAACCAAAGGACGACTAAACGTGTAGAAAGCCTCTTGGCGCGTTGTTTGGACGGCGGTTCGACTCCGCCCATCTCCACAATATTAATTGATTACAATTAATTAAGCCAATTAAACGGCTCACCTGCAAACTTCCGTGTGAGTCCTATCCGAAGATTGTGCATAGCCTGAACATGAAGAAGGGCAGGTCAGACACTCCTCTGAGCTGAGCCCGGAAGCCTTTTATTTTTGAGTTGAAGGATTCCGCTCCCGCATTGGTGGAGTGGTCGATGAAGTGGTTCAGGATTTCATCCTCCCGTGCTCTCACCGCATCCCTTGCCGCCTTCATTTCACGGAGGGAGCATTTGCTCACATCCTTATACCATTCCCTGAACTTGACTTTTGCCGTTTCCCTATCCAAAGTGGGACTCCGGAAGATGGCCCTGAGCCGGTTCGTGATGTCGTAGGCCTCTTTGAGTTTAGGATAGAGTTGAAACAGGGTGTTCATTCGTGCGTTCTGCCGTTCGCTCCATTTGTCTGGTGTTTGGGTGAGGGCATATCTGCTTCTTTTGAGAAGTTCGTTGCGCGTGTCGCCATTGCTCAGCGCGGGCGGTCTGAACCTCTCGTTCTTCCGCAAGGGCTTGCGGCCACGAGTCTTGCCCTTGTAGTTCTTCGGGTGCTTCTTGCGGTAACATCTGCGTCGTGCGGCATATCGCTTGAGACGTCTGCGGTGTTCGAGTTCAAGCCGGCGTTGTTCCGCCTGCGCCTCGCGTCTGTAACGGAGACGTATCTCTTCCACGCCGTCAATGCAGCGCTTCATGATGTGGAAGCAGTCCAATGTCAGAATCGCATTGGGGAAGGCCGTATGCGCAATGACCGCCATAGTGTCGGAAAGATCGGCTGTTACCTCCTTAACCCTCAATCGCTATTTCTCGGGTATTTGGAGCGGGATTGTCAGCACATCCTCCGCCTTTGTGCCTCGCACGGCTGCTATCAGCGAGCCCTGACGGCAATGGCCGTCCTTGTTCGTCAGGAACGTGAACATGTCGTCCTGGAGTGAGGTCTCGTCGATGCCGATGCACGGAAGTTTCCGACCATCAGCAACGATGTGCGTCCCTTTGTCCAGACGAATCCAGAACTTAGGAATATACACGGCGCTGAAATGCAGCACGGCGGTCGAGTCAGTAAGCTCTATCCTATTGACGTCCAGCGTCTCCGTGGTATAGAAATCCACCGCCGGATATTCAACGACATTAGTTTCACGCTTACATCCTGCTGCAATACTCACCAGCAAAAGCGACAGCCCGATTATTCTTTTCATCTCGAAACTTTAATTTGCGGGTTCAATTTAAGGATTACATTTCAGATTGGCAATATCCGATAACGGAATATTCACTACCTTTACGGAAAATTTCGGAATCAGCATACCCACGCTATTTCAAGAGTCACATTCCTCAAAGCGGCACTGCCGCCCAGTGTGCGAGATTCCGGTTTCGATGCACATAGCATAAAAAAATAAAGAAGTATGAAAGAAGTGAATCCCAAAGAGACTACCAGAGCCCACGCATTTGAGTTCTGGATGAGGGCTCCTATGCCGATGGTGACGTTTTTCAAGACAATCGATGTCACATGACTGACAAGAATCAGCAGAAGGACAGGACTGAAATTCAATATGTTGATGTGCTACTGCATCGGCAGGGCGGCAAGCGGAGTGAAGGAATTTTACATGCTGCCGGTCGGAGAAAAGCTGATTGAATATGACAGTCTGGCGGTGAACACCATTGTCGCGAACAAAAACGGAGAGGTCAGCTCGTGCGATGTGCCTTTCAGTGACGACATGCGCACCTTCAACGACAATTATCTGAAACTCACCAGGCAAGTGGCCGAAAGCTGCGAAAATCACGACCTGACGGACAGTATGGTCATCGGAACGTCAGCGTTGGCGAAGTATGAGATCGATGGAGCCGTCGGAATGTACAGCGGCATATTCAACAACCCGTTCCTCATCTGGGGAAAGTACAGAAGCCACTGGTTCAGAAAGACTCTGACCGTCTCGTTCCAGTTCCACCACACCCAAATGGACGGAGCGCACGCGGCCATATTCTTAAATAGGTTGCAGGAGGTCATTTATCGCCTGAAAATAAAATGAATCTATATAGAGGCAGACTAGCTTTTGCCTTATAGTACTGATATTCAAACAATTATAAACCATTGACATTCCTGTGCTATAATTTGTATGTAAAAGACTTAATCTCCATTGTGGTCATACACTATACTAAGACAAAAGGTGGCGGAGGAGCTCGGGGGTTATGCATTGGGTGAAAAAAGCCACTTTTTTCACCCAATGATAATCCGTAATGACTTTTCGGGTGTCAAACGCGCCTTTTTTCACCCGGAATAATAACCCTTCGCGTCTAAACCAACTTTGCCACACGCGAAGGTTGGTGAACGTGAATCAAAAATATTAGGCCATTTTATACACGTGTATAAGCCTTTCGCCGTACGTTTTTGTCCCACGAGATCCAACTCTTCCTGGTGCGATAAACCAAGCGCACCTGAGGGTTATGGGCATATTGTGGAATAGTCAGTGGAACCTCAGAACCGCACTATATTAGGTCTGGCTATTATATGTCACAGTTATCTGCTGCTCGCAACCGTCCAGACGTTGGTACGATATGAAGAACGATAGTCAACAGGTATATAATTTCTATTATATGTTCCTATGAGAGATGAAGTGTATTGTCAGTTAAATGAACTAATAATGCACCTTCACAGGCATCTATTTGTGTAAACCACGCTTTTAGGGGGATAATGATCTCTTCACGAGCGTCTTTCAGTCATATTCCCGCTTTTAGAGAATGTGGGGTAAATTTTAAGGCAATTATAAGAGACTCGCCGCCAACTAGGCAATATGTTAAAAATTAATAAATTACAATATTTTGTCATCAACTCGTATATAATTGCCTGGTTTTTTCATTATATTTGAAGAACGATGATTACTGGTAATGAGTACTTTTCATAACATAGATGAACTGACACGTTGTCTTGACAGGGAGAAAAAACTGCTGAATGAATTATTCGCCAAGCGTAACGCACTTTCTTTCAGATATGATTACGCCTTGGAGTTAACCGACTACAAGGAAGAGCGTATTAAATATCTGATTGAGAATGAGGTTATCCGTGAAAGCGGAGACTTTCTGGAGATGGAGGACATCTATGTACAATTCTTCGAAGAGGTTCTTCAAATCAATGAAGAGATTAATGTCTCAAGCGTTCAGGACTACATCACCCACCTCAAGGAAAACATCGGATATTGGATGAGTTCTGGAAGCGAAAAGGATAAGTATAAATATTCCAATGAGGTCAGAAGAGCGTTGAAAAGAATCGCTCTGGCGACAGAGAAGAACGTCATCGATGTAAAAAGGAATATTGACAGAACGTACAAGAATGAACCTGACTACAAAATCAAAAAGAAGAAGCTTGAGAATCTGGATGACAAACGTAAAGGAATATCCTCGCTGATTGACAGTGCCGAGCGGGTCATAGATGAGGAAAACGCTTTCTTTACAGTCGCTCTGGACAACCAGATGAGAAGCGTTGTCAATGATGCGCGTCTCCAGATGAAAGACTCTTACCATAATCTGATTGAGATTGAGCGGCAGATCATCACTTACCTGAATTTGATCGAATACCAGAATAAGCTTCTGGAGAAAGCCCGTCGCCTCAGGTACCTTAAGGACCAACTCATTCTTGAGGACGTGACAAACATCCGGCAGATAGCATCCGAAATGAATCCTGTGATATTCGAGCCAGAAATAAGGACCTTGAACCGCAGGCTCTCTCTGGAGAGGATGCAAAATGACGACGATGTTCAAGAAGTCATACTGAAGGTTGTAAAAGAGATTGGGAACAGGCATTCCACTCGTGGGAGAATGGCTGGCGACATCCCTGAATCATACTTGATGGACGAGCCAAGAATCAATGATTCCTTTAATCTTAAAGGAATATTCAATGCCTTCGCCGCTACGGGACACAACTTGTTCAAGTTCGTTTGGAATTATGAATATCATACACCGGTTTCTGACGACACAAGAATAATACTATTCTGTCAGATCGCTTCAATATTCTCAGACAGCCTCAACTTCACCGATGAATATGAAAGATCCGGAGGCATTGAATATCCAATCGTTAATGTTAGGTAACAGAAAAGATGAGATACACCACAGAAATATTCGAGACTCTCTCAAAAGGGAAATTCATCTCAGCCAACAGTCTGGACAAGACCCAGCAGCATTGGTTCGATGATATTGAAGACAACTTTCAGGAATACTACGACTTCTTCATCCAGATTGGATATTCGCTTGAAGGAGGAAACGGATACTGGTTTTTCACCAGACCTATGTCCAAGGTGGATCTTGAATCCAAGATAAAGTCATTGATGAAATGGATTGACAACCTCTCGTTTCTAAAGTCATTCAATTCCCTGTTTGGTTCTGGGTTCACATTCACGAAAGCCGACATCCTCGTCCAATTTTCGTGTAATGTGGAACTGAAGAATCTGATTTCCAAAATGTTTTCAGGGAAGAGCAGCAATGAGGACAAGATAGACGCTCTCATCAACGACCTTATGCGCGAAGGATTCATTGAAATCGAGAATGAGATCGAGGGGCGCTACAAAGTGCTGAATTCATTCGGCTATATTGAGGAAATAGTTCAAAAGATTGACATAACGGAGGAGGCTGACAATGAGGAATCTAAGTAAAATCATATTCATAAACAGCGCGAATATTCCGTATTCCGAGACAAGACTTGACGGCAATGTGCATTTCATAGGGACCCAAGGCGTAGGGAAAAGCACGATCCTACGCGCTATCCTATTCTTTTACAACGCCTCCCCTATCCATCTAGGAATTCCCAAAGAGAAAAAGAATTTCGATGCTTTCTATTTTCCGTTTTCCAACTCACACATAATCTACGAAGTGGAACGAGAAAACGGGGTCTATTGCATAATCGTCTCTAAATCAATGGGACGTATCTGCTACAGATTCGTTGATGCCCCATACGACAGAAATTGGTTCATCGGTCTTGGCAACAAAGTCTATGAAGATTGGGCTGAAATCAGACATCGAATCAGTGAGTCAAGCGGAACCCAACCGTCAAGGAAAGTGACCACATTCGAACTGTTCCGCGATATCATCTATGGCAACAACAGGCGACCGGAATTGGTTGATTTCCGGAAATATGCCATTGTCGAAAGTTCCAAATATCAAAATATTCCACGAACCATCCAAAACGTGTTTCTTAACACCAAGCTGGACGCCGATTTCATAAAGGACACAATCATCAAGTCAATGACAGACGATAACATAAGCATTGACCTTGATTATTTCAGAAATCAGATTCGTGATTTTGAGAATGAGTACAATGACATCTACCTCTGGCTCAAGAAAGAGGCTAACGGCACGAACAGAAAAACAATTCAGGCTGGAGATGTCTTGAGGAAATACAACGCTATCCTATACTCACGGAAGCATATCCGTGAGCTTCGTGAGGAATTGAATTATGCGCTAAGGCAATGCCTTGAAAGCAAGCCGGAGATAGAAAGACGCATCGAAGAGACCTCATCGGAACTTCAACGTGCGGAGCGGCTCATTTCCGAAGAGACCGGAAAATACAACAAAGAGTTGGACTCTTTGAAAAAGTCCATCAATATTCTTGGCGACAAGATCAACGAAAGCAGAAAGCGGAAGCGCAAATACGAAGATATGCGGATATCCGAGATCATCAGCCGTGTCAAGCAGGAAGATTCATTGATCTCTGAGAAAGTCAACACTGAAGCCATCCTCAGGGAACTCACATCCGGCAGCAAGGACATTTCACTGAAATACAAGCATATCGAAGATTCTCTTCGTTCTGCCTCGATCGAAAAAAAGAATATTCTGAACGCAGAACTATCCGATGCCAGAGCATACAAAGCCGAAGAAAAAGAGCGAATCATCGCCGATGGCAGGAAAACAGAGGACAACATAAGGTCCCTGTCGGCGGAAGAGATCAAAGTCTCGGAAGAGTCTGTCTCCGGGATAATGGAACAACTGACAGCGGAAAGAGTTCGTAGGGAGCGTATTGCCAGAACCAAGTATTACGAAAGGGAAATCAGCGATAAAGAAACTGAGATAAAGACACTTGACAAGGTCATCATAGAATCTGATGCTGAGAAAAAATCTTTGCATAGAGAAAAAGAATCCATCAAACGGGAGGGAGAAATGTTGATGAAAGAGTGCGAAATGAAATACAATGCACTCATCTCAGAACTTACCGGCAAATCCGCAGTGACAAAGAAAAACATTGACGAAATCAACAGTGTTCTTGATGGTTACAAAGGCTCCCTATGCGAATGGCTGTCCGAAAATGTTTCTGGCTGGGAGGAGAATATCGGAAAGGTGATAGACGAGCGGAATATCCTTTACAGCAAATCTTTGTCCCCTGAAAGAGTGGAATATTCAGAGAATATATTCGGAATAACTTTGGATCTTGCCAATGTTGAGAGGGAAATTCTAACTCCTGAGATTCTGAAAGGCAGACTGAACGAGGCTAAACAGAGGAAACAGGAAATAGACAAAGCTCTTGATAATGCGATAAATGAACGTGAGGCAGAGAAAAACGCAATTGTCAACAAAGTCAACCGGAAAGCAAAGGCCCTTGATGTCAGGATTCAGGAAGTCGGCTTGCGTTGCTATGAAAGTAATGAAGCCATCAAGAAGTTGAATGTCGAGATCAATGATCTGAAGAAGGCTGGAAAAGATAAGAAAGACAAAGAGTTAAATGCCGTAGAGAATAGAATCGGAGACTTTAATAATAGGCTTGAACTTGCGAAAGCGGCTCTTGCACAATGTAAAGAGGTGCTGAACAAGAAGATCGCCACAGCAAAAAAGGCGACTGATGCAAAACTGTCCGTCATAGAATTAGATTTCAAAGAAAAAGAGAATGACATTAAGATGAGGCTGAAGCAGTTAGACAGTGACCTTGACATTGCATTGGATCAGAACAACAAAGAAAGACTACTCGAATTGAAGAACGCCGGCGCGGATGTAGATTCTATGAAACGGTATGAAACTATGATCCGTGAGATTGACAATGAGCTTTCTTTTATCAAGAGTCACCGGTCCGATGTCTCTGATTACGAAAAAGACAAACGCGAACTTTTTGACAACGAGGAAGGTTTCTGCAATGAGAGGAAGGAAGTCGAAGCTAAAGTAAAGAATCTTGACGAGAGATTCCGATTGCGCAAGGATAGATTGGAAACGGAAAGGGAAAGGCTCCTGAAAGAAATCAGTGATGAAAAAGAACGACTGAAAACAATCAGTGATAACGTTCTTGAGGCGAACAACTTTCTCGATGATCCTATGCTAAATCCTCATTCGGAACAGACGGACAGAGAAAAGCAAGTCTCCGGCAAGTCTTGCCGTGAGATCACAAATGATTTGAGGTCGAGAATCATTTCAAGAGAAAACGATATGAAAGCGTTCAAAAGCGCTGTAACTGTGTTTAAAGATGGATTCTCACCCCGAAACCTTTTCAACTTCAAGACAGGGATGGTTACCGATCAAGAATATATGGACTTTGCGTCAGATTTGGACTCATTCATATCCAATGATATGCTTCAAGAGTTCCAAAAACGCATCAGCGAACGTTATACTGACATTATTCGACGCATTGCAAAAGAGACTTCCGACCTGACGCAAAACAGAAGCGAGATAAACAAGGTTATCAATGAGATAAACGATGATTTCTGCAAAGACAATTTTGTCGGAGCCATCAAGAATATCTCATTGAGGCAATTGGCAAGCGAAAACCGCCTTGTCCAACTTTTGTTGACAATTAAGGAGTTCAACGAGGAGAACCAATACAATATGGGCGAGATAGACTTGTTTTCCCAAGGAGACCGCTCCGAAGTCAACACAAAAGCGGTGGATTATCTGATGCGCTTTATGAAAGCGCTACAGAACGAGCCATCGACCAAGACTCTTGACCTCTCGGATTCGTTCAAACTTGAATTCAGAATTGTAGAAAACGACAATGACACAGGGTGGGTGGAGAAAATATCCAATGTCGGCTCTGACGGAACGGACATTCTTGTCAAAGCTATGATCAACATTATGCTTATCAATGTATTCAAGGAAAGGGCTTCCCGCAAGTTTGGAGATTTCAGGATCCATTGTATGATGGATGAGATCGGCAAACTGCATCCTAACAATGTCAAAGGAATACTAATGTTCGCCAACAAAAGGAATATCCTACTGGTAAACAGTTCTCCGACAACTTTCAACGCGGAGGACTACAAGTACACCTACCTACTTGAAAAAGACAATGATAGCAGGACGCGTGTAATCCCTCTCATAAGCCATTTAGACTGATTGTTATGTCAGAGAACAGACTTACAACCTCACAAGCGCAGAGGCTCAAAAGAATTCTATCCGGGGAGACTTTATCTTGGACAGCGCTTCCTGAATGGATTACAAGACCGCTTCTGGACGAGAATGTCATCTCCATCAGCACAAACGGAATCCGTAAGAAGATCCGTGTTCAGAATCCGGAGCTATGTGATCAACTCATCAGGGATCTGTTCACTTGCGGTGTCCCCATCGACGAATGGATGGAATTGCGTTCCGATAATCTTACCAGACAGGCGTTGGTAAATAAAACAGGTGACTCAAAAACATTAAAGGTTAACACTCTGCGTGGTTTCTTGGTCAATTGTATCGAACCGGTGGAGGTAATCATTGATAGGCAGACAATCTCGCTTACCCCACATAGCGGGATGTCATTTTTCATCTATCATCCTGAAACCTTAAGCATTCCAGAAGATGTAATTGTCGTAGGAATCGAGAACTTAGAGAATTTCAATAGTCTTTCGGAGCTAACGAACTTATTCTCAAGAGGAAAGTACATCTTCGTATGCAGATATCCACAGAACTCCGCGCTCTATGAATGGTTGGAACGAATACCCAACAGATATATTCATTTCGGAGATTTTGATCTTGCTGGCATTAACATCTACCAGACAGAGTTTTATTCCAGATTAGGAGACAGAGCTTCTATGCTTATTCCGGACGACATCGAAGACAGAATAAAGCACGGCAATGAATCGTTATTCAACAAGCAGTATAATAAGTTCAAATCTTTGAATATAGCTGATTCTCGTATCAAGCCGTTGTTCGATATGATAATGAGATACCACCGTTGTTATGAACAAGAAGGCTATATTCTGGTCTAAACTTCCGACAACAATCAAAAACAAAACAGTTTAAAAACAACTAAGTCATAATTCGGTTTGCAAATTGCACGGTGAAACTCATTTGATTTTGCGGTAGAAGGTGCCGCTCTGGCCTTTTATGTGGTATTTCTTGCTGGTGTTCCAGGTCTCGTCGCCGTAGAAGATGCGGGACTGGGCTGAGGTGCTGATATATTCATTGCCATATCGGTCCACAAAGACATCGCCTTGCGAGGATGCGCTGACGCCGCCAGAAGAGACTCCGCCGACAATGGCGCCGATCACTGCAAGGACTGCAAGAACCGCGAGGGCGAGCCACCAGAAATTCTTTATGACGAAAATACCAAGGCTCAGTGTCGGGACGGCAAGCAACAGACCGGTCAGGACGCACCCGACCGCCGGCAACCAACCGCCCGTATTACCCAGAAGGCCGTCAATCACCACCATATAGAATGACGCGGCAACCATTAGGGACAATATTCCTGTATAGGCCAAGGCCAATGAATATTTGAGAACACTTTCGTCCAGCATCTCGTGTGAGCACATCTCCCTCAGCATCGGCATCACCTTATCCACGGACAGCGCCAGTCCGGCGGATGCGGCCAGCAGGACGATGAAGCGGACCGCTCCGCGCCAGCCTTCCTTTTCATAAAAAACGCTTCCCCACAGCGCCAAGGCGGCACAGAGGATCGGGATGATGAGAGTGATAACCGTGTCAAACATAAACGAATGTACTTTTATAAAGCCAAACTTACAAAAAATTCCGTGATTTCTGATATTTGCGCATTAATTTAGAAAGGGAATATACACCTATACCAACCCTTGCCGGTTCTTCACGGCTCTTGCCGATTGTGAAAAGCCTTGCATATTCAAGATATTTTCACAAAATTTGCGCTGTCGGTTGGGACTATGTTTCCAATCCGGGAAAAGGCTGCGATATGGCATCCCCGTGCCAAGCTGATTTTAGTAAAACGAACAACGGTGCTCCAAGGTTACAAAGCTTCTTGCAAGGAGTTAAAGTTCCTTTGGAAGACACCAGACAAATTTATTACATCTATGAGACGTAAAATGTTTTTCGCGGCGCTCTGCTGCATTGTTTCCGTGGTGATGGTTTCCTGCGGGAAGGACAATCCTGACACTCCCGGTCCGGAACCGACACCTGATCCGGAGCCGGAAGTTCCTGCGACACCGAAAGATACCGTTGTCTATGCGGTCGGACAGGAAGCCGTTCCAGGGAAGGGTTACTACTATGCGACAATCTGGAAGGACGGCAAGAGGATCCTCCTTTCCGACGGAAGCTATGACGCTTTCTGCAACGGAGCCTATGCTGACGGCGAGACAATCTACATCGCCGGATGCGAGGCGACAGGAGACCTTGTGGACGACGGCTACTATGAGCCTTATCATCAGAATGTCGGCGTGATCTGGAAATTCAAGGCCGGCGAGGAGGACAAGGCGGAAAAGACCGTCATCAGCGACGGGAAATATTCAACATCTCCGATTGCGGTGACTGTCGCTGACGGGAAGGTCTATGCCGCGGGATTCGACTCTCCTGACTATGACAGGCGGGCCATCCTTTGGACAGACGGTCAGCCTCAATACCTTACGGACGGTAAGACTGACGCGTTGGCGTACTGCATCTATTCCGATGGCAAGGATGTATATGTCGGTGGATATGTGCAGCCGGCCAGCAACAAGCAGGGTGGCATTGCCACCATCTGGAAAAACGGTGTGGCTCAGAGCCTTACAAGCGGCAACACGGTAGCTAAGGTGAACGCCATCTGCGTCGATGGCGGGAAGGTCTATGCGGCCGGATCCGAGAAAGAGTCAGGCGGAAGATGGAAAGGCGTTCTCTGGATTGACGGTGTGGCACAGGACTTCACCGACTACGTCGGAACCGAAGTCACCGGCCTCTACGTCAAGGACGGAGAATATGTCATCGAAGGGAATATGACCGAGACCAACTCAGCCGAGGACATCTGCCCTTACATCTGGACATCAGCAGGCGCACAGAAAGTCGCCGAAACGATTCTCTGCCAAGGCGTTGGTCTCGCTGTCGCAGGAAATGACATCTATGTGGCCGGTAACGAAAACGCCGGCTATGACTCTGAGTACAACCAGATCAACATCGCCCACCTCTGGAAGAACGGTGTCGAGCAGGAGCTTGAGGTCGAGTACAAAAACGACTTCTCCCTCTGGGGTGTCATCTGCGCCTATGTTGAAAAGAAGTAATCTTTCTGAATATCCCAACTCAGGCTGGCCGGGGGAACTTCTTCGGCCAGTTTTTATTTTAGGGAACTATGTAGGCTGGAAGTATCCAGCTCACCATTCCATTGCCACGGCCAGTTTAGGTTACTATATAGGAGATTGAATCGGGACCTTCGTTGAAAAGGAGATCCATACTCGCCTCGGCCAGTCCTATTTAGGTTTGGTTACTATATGTTTTTTTGTTTTATAGTACTGATGTTTAAGCAATTGCGGCCTGTCGACATCCGATGCAATAATTTGTATGTCAAGGGCTTAATTTTCATCGTAGTCATACAATAAACTAACAGACAAGGAAAGGAAGAAGATTTCGGGCCTATTCATCGGGTGAAAAAAGTGGCTTTCTGCACCCGACCCCAATTTGTAATGACTTTTCGGGTGTCAAACGCTCCTTTTTTCACCCGGAACAACAACCACTTGGATCTGAGTCGATTATACCACACGCCAAGGTTGGTGAATGAGAATCAGGAATGTTGCTTCTTGCCTCTTAGTTCATTTGGCACACCAGAAGAGCACTTCCTATACCATACGGTGTGTCCCGGTATATTTGATAAACAGGAAGGCCTTCGGCCGTATATTTTTCTGTTCAATAAAGCAAATGGAGATCATTCTTCCAAGTATGAAAAATCATACGTACCTAAAACAGCATCACTCTGACAAATAAATAGTTAGTGTTCTAGGTGCGAGTATATTCACACACCTGTGAGTCGGCGGCCTCGGTGCAAGGCGTTCTATTTGTGTTCAGAACTTCCAGGTGCGAGAAACCAAACGCACCTGAAACACCATCAACTTGATAACCAGGGGATTGTTCTTCTATGTGTGAATATGTTCTCGCACCTAAGCGTTATGGGCATATTATGGAATGGTCCGCAAAGCCACAAAGCCACAGTATATTATGCATAGCTAATCTTAAAGGCACTATATGCCATTAACGACACTGTTATCTTTGTGAATTTGGCTGCTGGCAATCATCTGGACGTTGGTACGATAAGTGGAAAGATAAGTCAACAGATATATAATTTCCCAAGGAGAATGGATGTGTAGTCCAGTTAAACGAACGCTCCTTCACAGGCGTTAACTTGTGTAAATCACGCTTTTAGAAGGACAATGCTCCCTTCACGAGCGTATTCCTGTCATATTCACGCTTTTGGAGGACGTGAGTTTAATTTAGGAAATGATATATGAGCTTGACTGACATTCCACATTATGGAGCTGAGACTCAGACACACACGAGTATTACTTTCAACGGCGATTATGCAACACAGCAATGCACAATTTGTTCATTAGCCACAACTTGGCAAAAAGGCAAATTGCATGGCGAAAAGCCACTAATATCCTCATATCCAACTCAGGGAAAGACTTACTCAAAATTTCAAAGCGAGTCCTAAACCGTAATTCTGTACACCAAGGTTAACTTCAATATTTCTCTCGGCAAACCCATTAGCGGAATTGAAACTCCTTATGGATTTCTTTATCATAGACGAACCCACTAAATCCAGAGGAAGCCCCAATAGAACCAATCCAGCACAGATACCATATACAGTACCGTCTTCATCAAGACCTCCACCTACGGCAGAACCGACAAGCCATCCTAAAGCGAATCCAGCACCAACACCAATCATAATGGAGCCTGTGGTCTCAAATAAGCGTCCTTAAAACCAACACAAAGAATGACATAAAACAGCATCCTCGAATAGCACAAATGGTCATTCAAAGAGTCCATCTACGTGAAAAGGAGCGGCACACGCACGGGAGAGGCTAGAGCATATTCATCAGTGTGGAGCGATAGCTGTCGCCGATGGGGATGCGCTTGCCGGTGGACATCAGGACCATTCCGGAGCTGACTTCGGAGACTTTGGCGAGGTTGATGACGTAGGAGCGGTGGACGCGGACGAAACGGGTAGCGGGGAGTTTCTCGAGGAGCTTGGAGAAACTCATCAGTACGACCTTCGGCATCTGTTCACCGGCCACATAGATTTTCAGGTACTCGCTCATGCCTTCAACATAGACAATGTCGGAAATCTCGACCTTGATGATCTTGTAATCAGCCTTGAAGAACACAAAATCCTCAGAGGCCGATTTGGTTGTGGCGGTGGAAGTCAGCGGATTGGAATCCGATGTCTGAGAAGCGGAAGCGGGCTTGGCGGATAAAATCGTTCCGGCGGCCTGGATCATCTCAAAACGGGAACGGAGCTTCTCGGCGGAGGCAATGAACTCACTCAAGGTGAACGGCTTGAGGAGATAGTCCACGGCATCCACCTTGAAACCTTCGATGGCATATTCAGAATAGGCGGTGGTGAATACCACAAGCGGCGGACGCTTCAGGGTCTTGACCAAGTCCATTCCGGAAAGGTCGGGCATATTGATGTCCAGGAACATTGCGTCCACATCGTTGGTTTCCAAGACCTCACGGGCCTCGAAAGCGCTGGAGCAGGCGGCCGTCAGCGAGAGAAACGGCACCTTGGCGATATACTTTTCAAGTTGGCCGAGAGCCAACGGCTCATCATCCACAGCGATCGCTCTTAGCATAGCAGAACCGGTTTTGAAGGGAGTACCATAAGCACCTCATACTGAGCGGAGGACTCATCGATGTGCAAGACGAAATCCTCGCCGTAAAGAAGCGACAATCTTTTTTGAATATTTTCGAGTCCGATCCCTCCGACAGTCTGCTCACCACGATCAAGATTCAGACTGTTGGCGCAGCGGAATATCACCTTGCCGGATTCCAACGCCACATTCAACCGAATGAAACTATCTGATTTGTAGCTCACTCCGTGTTTGAAAGCGTTCTCCGCGATGGTCGCCATCAGAAGCGGAGGGACCTGGGCGCCACCGTCATCCTCCGGGAATGAAAATTCGATCCTCACACTGTCGGTGTAGCGCAGACGCATTAGGTACAGATAGTGCCGCAGGAAATCGAGTTCCTTCGCGAGACCGACGGTCGGACCGTTGCTGTCGTACAGGACGTGGCGCATCAGGCGGGACAGTTCCACGATGCTGTCCTTGGCCTTTTCTGGAGACACATCCACCAACGCGTGAATATTATTGAGCGTATTCATAAAGAAATGAGGGTTGATCTGGTAGCGGAGATATTCAAGCCTGTACCGCAGGTTCTCCTTTTCCAGCTCCTCAAGACGTTTTTTCTCAAGGGAGTAATTCGTGTAGTATTTCGCTCCGAGGTTGACTCCCAGCATCATAAAGGCGATGATGATCTTGCTGACGCTCGCGCCTATGGGCTTTTTCCCGCGCTCAGGTCCCGGATGGTCGCCGTGCCTTCGCTCCGGAGGGTCTCCCCTGCCGTCCATAAAGCCGCCGTGCGGAGGCGGAGGGTTCTGCCCGGCGGAATGATGCATCCGCTCCATAGGCTCCGGACGAGTCTGTGCCTTTAGCATACCCTCTGAATCAAGCACACAGAGTGAGAACACTCCCATCAGCGCAAGTGTGCACAACAGGTACGGAACCACACGTTTGCCCTTGATCAGCATCGGGGCGAGGAGCGAGTCGTGGATCACGAACAGCACCAGAAACGGCAGTGTCGGGAGCAGGAACCTATTCAGATAGTGAGGACAGAAGCCAAGTGAAGCCTCGCTCATCGAATCCCACCAGGCAAAGAGAGCCTCAAACAGGAATATTCCCGTCCAAATCGCGGCCTTGGCGGCCAAAGGTTTATATTCTTTGAATATTTTCATCCTCATCAAACTAATCTTAACGCCAACTTGTACTGCCACTTTCCGGCCATCATTTTCCCAAAGCGATACCTTAATTAACATCAGATGCAAAATTACAACATTGTTCCGAATCCCGCCCGCCGGTTCGTTGAAGAAATCAGCCTGTTCGCTGAAAAAGATTGACACGGGCACAATTGCTGCCTTACCTTTCGGTCAGAAACCAGAAAACGTTTGGAATTATGAAACGGTCTTATCTTGCATTTCTTTTGATCCTGGGTTCCTGCGGCGGGAACCTGATCGACACAATTGACGATCCGTCTGATGATCCCTCAACCGACAACAAGGTCATCACGACAGACGGAACCATCAGCATCGTGTTCTCCGAAAGCGGAGCGACTGTCAGCGGAGATCCGTCCGGCATCGTGACAGTGAGCGGCAACGATGTGACTGTGAACAATACCTCCGAGGCACTCATCACCTACGAGCTCAGCGGAACCGCATCAGACGGATTCTTCAAGCTATACAGTTCTGTAAAGCAGGTGATTGAGCTCAAGGATCTTAACTTGAAGAATCCTGACGGAGCCGCGATCAACAATCAGAGCCACAAGCGCACTGACATTGTACTGAGCGGAGAGAACCATCTCACCGACGGAGCGGTCAACTCATCAGGCGACTACCCTGACCAGACTTCCGATGAGGATATGAAGGCGGCGTTCTTCAGCGAGGGACAGCTGATTTTCAGCGGTGACGGAAGCCTTACGGTCACGGCTAACGGCAAGGCCGGAATCACAAGCGACAATTATGTGGTCGTCCAAGACGGGGTAACTCTCAATGTCACATCAAAGGGAGGACACGGAATCAGAGGGAGCGAAAGGGTCACGATAAGTGGCGGGACTGTTAAGGTAAACACTTCTGCCACAGGAAAGAAAGGAATCTCCACAGACGGAGAGTTCTCTCTCAGTGACGGAGCGGTGACAATCACTTCGACCAGCTCTGCGGGCACCGTGGACGGAGAGTTGACCGGAGCGGCTGGAATCAAGGCTGACGAGTCATTCATCATCGATGGCGGAAGCCTGAACGTTAACGTAAGCGGGAAAGGTTGCAAAGGAATAGCCTGTGACGGAGACGGCCACTTCAACGGAGGCACTGTCAAGGTCATCGCTTCCGGAGCGAACTACGGCAGCAGTTCCTCGCAAGGCCCTTGGGGCGGATCAAGCTCTTCAGAATCAAAGTCCTCAAAGGGGATCAGATTTGAAGGCAGCATCTATTTCGACGGGGCGGACGTGGATGTGACCTGCGCCTCACACGAGGGAATCGAAGCGAAAGGCGCGATCAGCATCACAGCCGGAAATGTCAGCAGCTCGGCAAGCGACGACGCGATCAACTCCGGCACGGATATGACCATCAGCGGAGGACAGATCTACGCTTTCTCAAGCGGCAACGACGGTCTGGACGCCAACGGGGATATGTACGTCAAAGGCGGCTACATCTTCGCGGTCGGTTCAGGAAGCCCTGAGGTGGCTCTGGACGCGAACACGGAGGAAAGACACAAACTATACATAAGCGGCGGCACCTTGCTGGCATTCGGCGGCATCGAGTCCGGATCAAGCATCACGCAACCTGTCCTCAATGTGACAAGCTGGACAGCGAACACGGAATATTCACTCTTCGATGGAGACACACTGCTGACCACGTTCACCGCTCCAAGCAAAGGCGGCAACGGAATCGTGATCTCTCACCCGGACCTTGTCAGCGGCAGCCGCTACACACTCAAGACCTCATCCGGAAGCACGACCCTCACCGCTTCTATGGAGGCGCAAGGCGGCAACGGCGGCGGGGGTAACCCAGGGGGTAATCCGGGTGGTAATCCAGGGGGTGGCAACCCTGGAGGCGGCCCAGGCGGCAGATGGTAAACTTTAATATTCATTGAATATGAGAGCGAAGATATTCATAATCATCCTTTTGTCGCTTTGCGGGATGTCGCTGCCGGCGCAGGAAAAGGCGACCAAGAGCAACCTGACCGTCAAGGAATGGAACATCGATGCCGGCACAAACCAGAAAGTTCTTGACCATCAGACGGTTTACAACGCAAGCGGCAAGAAGGTCGAGGAGGCGGAATATGACCGCAAGGGCCAGAAATGGCGCAAAAAGTATGAATATTCCCCCGATGGAAACCTATCCCGGGTTTTGGTTTACGACTCTTCGAACAAACTCGACAACATCCGCAAGTTCGAATTCAACGAGCTCGGACGCAAAAAGACTGAATATGTCTATGATGCAAAAGGAAAACTCAAACGGTGCAAGGTGTATGAATATTCCGTCGGCACCGCAAGTGATTGACATAGGGCTTCTTTCGAGGTTTGAACCGATCACTCTGGAGCGGATGGACTCCACCAGGCTGATGAACAGGATCGACACCAAGTTCGTCACTGACACACTGATGCTTGAGTCCGTTCTGGAGGATGCTTTAAGGCACGGTTACAAGGCGTTTGAATGTGATGGTGAGAGGCTACACTCCTACGACAGCATCTATTTCGACACCAAGGATTTACGGATGTTCACCGACCATCGCAGAGGGAAACTTGTCCGGCAGAAAATCAGAACACGTGTCTATTGTGAATCCGGACTGTGTTTTCTTGAGGTCAAAAAGAAGAACAATCATTCAAGGACCCTCAAGAAACGAGTTGCAGTGCCGCTGATTGATTTTCAGGATTTCAGGAACGATCCAGACGCCTGTCTCTGGCTGGTATCCCATTCAGATTACAGTGGTGATGATGTTTCCCCGGCAGTAGAAACTTCGTTCAACCGGATTACTCTTGTCAACAAAGATCTCACAGAACGTCTCACTATAGACACATCGGTAACATTCAGAAATTTAAGGACAGGTGGAAGTTCCGATCTGGGTGCCGCCGTGATCATCGAACTCAAGCAGGATGGAAGGCTCCGGAGCGAGATGAAGGACATCCTGTCAGAGCACAGGATCAAGCCGTTCAGAATCAGCAAGTATTGCATCGGAACCGTCCTCACGGACTCAGGTGTGGCAGCAGGTCGGTTCAAGCAGAAAATCAGATATATTGACAAATTGAACAAAAACTTTTACATAAAATGCTACAATCCAGTATTACTCCGGCCGCTTTAGACGAAAGCGAGCTTCTTGGCATCCAGACACTCTCCAATCCGGTGATGAGCACGGCCCAGAGCCTGTCGGAACTTGCGCTGAGGTTCTTCATCAACCTGTTGTCCTGCTGGATAATAGTCCGGTTGCTGTACTATCCGAAAAGCCGCAGGAAAGACTATGTGTTCACATTCCTGACATTCTCCTCGGCGATGCTGCTTCTGCTCTACGCGATGGGCAGGGTGGATGTCGGAGTCGGGCTGACCCTCGGACTCTTCGCGATCTTCGGAGTGATCCGTTACCGGACCGAGACCGTTCCGATCCGTGAGATGACCTACCTGTTCGTGATCATAGCGATCGCGGCGGTCAACGGCCTCACTCCCCTTTTCAAGGTCATAGGCGTGGCTGAAAACGCTCCGCATTATGTCCTCGGAACCGGAGACCTGCTTCTGGCCGTGGCGGCCAATGCCCTGTCAATCATCCTTATCTGGGTTCTGGAGAGCAGCCGTAGTCTGAAGAGATCAGCCTCGAAAATCATTCTGTACGACAGGATTGACCTTATCGTGCCGGACCGTCGGGACGAACTTTTCAAGGACATCGAGGAGCGTTGCGGAATCAAGCCTATTGACATCACCGTCGGCAACATCGATTTCCTCAAGGACGTCGCCTACATCAAGGTCTATTACAACACCGAATCGGCCGCCGACACGACAATCGATTCAATCGTAAGAAACAAGCAATTTATTGAAAATCAGAATTTATGAATATTTTGAATATATTCCCTAAAGTAACGGTCGCGCTGGCACTGCTGACGCTGACATATTCAGAGGTTTCCGCGCAGGACATCAATGGCCGCGCTTCCGCCGAGGTGGATTGTAAGGTAGCGAAAGGTTTCCATCTGAACGCTGAGTATCAGGTCCGCACGAAGGATTCATTCTCCGGAATCGAGAGGAATCAGTTCTCGGTCGGAGCGTCCTACAAGCTGAACAAGTATTTGAAAACAGGCTTGGACTACACCTTCATCGGCCACTATGCCAACACCTCCGGCGAGTTCCGGCCAAGGCACAGATTCTCGACTAATCTGACCGGCAGCATCGATGCCGGAGACTGGCGTTTCTCCCTCCGTGAGAGGCTTCAGTTCACCCATAAGTCCTACGACATAAACCCGTATCAGGAAGTCCTCAACCCGTTGACCCTCAAGTCCCGTCTGATGGTCAAGTACCGTGGTTTCAAGGCCGTTGAGCCTTATGCCTACATCGAGCTGAGAAACATATTCAACGCTCCGAAATGCAGCGCCACCCACAACACCGCCACCGACACGTGGTCTGATTATGAGTTCCTCGGCTACTCACACGTCTACGTCAACCGAGTCCGTGGAGCCCTCGGCCTCGAATGGAACCTCACCAAGCGCCACAGTCTGGACTTCACCGCGATGTTCAACTACCACAACGAGCTCGAAATCGACACCAACAAAGCCGGCACCAAGCTCAAGTCCCTCACCTGGCAGAACCCCACCACTGCCACCCTCAGTGTCGGCTACAAGTTCTCGTTCTGAGACCGCTACACGACAAAGAGATAACAATGACACATTATCGACTTTATTCGTTACTTGAGAGTGTTTACTGCACTCCCAAGTAACGTTTCGTACTCGTTTCGTCGCCCAAGAGTGTCTGCCGACACTCTCGAGAAACGTTTTCGGCCTTTTATGTTGCCCAATGGTGTATTATGACACCCTCTGGTAATTTTTCTCCACAATAAGAAGCTGTTTTGATTTGTTTGTTTGAAGGTTTGAGAGTGAAAAAATTCAGGTTCGACCGCTTCTTCCAAGGAGGATAGCGGTGCTATCTGACTGAAGAAGCGGGAAGAAAATGAAGATTCTTTCACCTCAAAGAACATTTCAAACAAATC
>OIZT01000641.1_pt1 | contig 20227 bp, 16 predicted proteins | sample 1588611 | NCBI WGS metagenome assembly OIZT01 (sample SAMN03283278) | human gut metagenome | biome: human-associated habitat; material: feces | host: Homo sapiens | place: Peru | collected 2012
ATGAGATTAATTCTGGGTTTAGTTATCCAGACACATTGCTTCATGCTGATCCCAATCCATTCTGTATTGCAAATAGCATTCTTGAATCAGGTTGGATTTTTGGTCGAAAAGGAAATTGGGAATCCATTTTGTCTGTTACACATTCCGGTGTGTTATCTGTTTATTTGTTTAAGCAAGAAGATGTGGATAATCTAGGTTGGAAATATCTTAGTGAACATAATGGTTATTTAGTTCGTTATGATTTAAGATTAGATGATTTGAAATTATTAAAAGATACACTTTATTACCCTCCAACAACGGCAATGAGGAACATTCATATGTTTCTGCCATATGAGAAAGTCAAAACTCATTAGAATGTTTTTATGGTAAAAACGAGTGAATTATGAACGACTTTTTCTGATAGTGCAATAAATGATGCGGTTAGATATGCTACAAGTCCTAATAATTTGAATCATTATTTTCATGGAAATCTTCATAATCACAACTTTGGAGATTTGTTACAAACTTTTGGAGGTAATGAGAGAGAGCTCGTGCGTACTGCTATCCAAGGAGCAAATGGTGCGTATTCCGTATCAACAGAAGGATTGTTTTCAGCAAATGTAAACATATATAATCAAACTGTGACTATTACGGGGCGTGTTGTTAACGGTGTCCCTAAAGTTGGAACTATGTATATTGTTAGGTAAGTATGAAAAATTGGAAAGCAGAATTAAAAACAATGATGTTGGATGGCCGATGGAGTGAGGCTGTAGTCTTAATGCAGAACATTATTAAGAACACTCCTGATAATCCGGATGCATATTTGAATATGGTTTACCTTTTGGAGGTGATTTTAGTGGAGGAGCGGTCGTTGGGAACTATTGACTGTGAACCGATGTTCTACGATGAATGTGAGGCTCTTGCTGTTGAAACTTTTCAAGCAGGATGTGCAAAATTTAAGAATGATCCATCATATATGTTCTTTATGGGTTTTATTACGACTTGGTGTGAGTGGTTGTATGGTATGGATGAAACGGCGGCGGATAATATGATGCAGGAGGCTCATAGGCTGGATCCTCTAAATAAGATTTATCTATGGTCTAGTATAGGTGGTCGTCATTATTCGAACGAAAACGATCAAGAGAAGGATATTTATGATTATACAAAGATGCTGTTGTCGGATGCGGAATTGGTGAAGGAAGTTCGCGATAGAGGTCCTATAGGAGATTATTATATTGAAGGAATGGATAGCGCGATGAAAAATGCTCAACTTTATTTTGATTTAAATGGATGTAATTAGTGCTAAAAACTCGCATAATATTGGACGATTAAGGCCGTCTCATTCTTATGAGCCATATGAAAGAAGGGCAAATAGGCTAGCAGCGAAATATTTTAGTAAGAATTATGGCGTTAATTGGTTCTCCCCATACCCGAATTCAAATAGTCCTTGGACAATAGCAGACTATTATCCTTTATAAATAAAAGCGATGAAAAAGAATTATTTAATATTGAGTTTTTGTCTTATTCCTATTCTTGCTTCAAAATGTATTGATTTTGAGGGTGATTCTTGGGTGACGTTAAAAAACAATGCTGATTATGGTGTTGTTGCTCTTTTTGCAGACCTTTTTACAGGATTTTGTTATCCGGATACTCTGCTGCCAGAAATACCCGTGTTCTATACAATTGTTGATTCTGTTAAATCTAACCCTAAAGAGGATCAGATAGTTCTGTATGGTGGAAGTTCTTTTTCAAAGGCGTTGAAAACTAACACAACTTCTGATACTTTGTCAGTGTTTGTTTTCCATATTGACACCTTGTTGAGTCACTCCTGGAAAGAAATCCGTAATGGCTATAAAATTCTGGTCAGATACGATTTGAGTGCGGAGGACCTTGAGTCGTTAAAAGGGAAAATATATTATCCTCCAACAACGGCAATGAGGAACATTCATATGTTTCCGCCATATGAAAAAGTCAAAACTCATTAGAATGTTTTAATGGTAAAAACGAGTGAATTATGAACGCCTTGAATCGTAACGCTTTTAGTGATAGGAATTTGAGGGCTTTCTCGTTGACTGAGTTGCTGGTTGTCCTTGTGATCATCGGGATTCTGGTGCTGGTGCTGGTGGCGATGCCGAACTTGATGCCGTTGATCTCAAGGGCGAAGGCGACGGAGGCACAACAGCAACTTACATTCCTGCATTCGTTGGAGAAGAGTTATTTCTACACCTATTCACGATATTCCGCTGATTTGGAGTAACTTGGGTTTGAACAGGCTGCTCTTGTGACGGATGGCGGGAACGCCAACTATCGAATTGAGGTGGTGGAGGCCGGGGAGAACGGTTTCAAGGCACAGGCGGTCTCCGTGGTCGATTTTGACAAGGACGGGGTCTTTAATGTTTGGGAGATTGACCAGGACAAGAACCTGAAGGAGACGGTGAAGGACTGATGTGATGTTGAGGTTGCTTTCCATATTCCCACTTACGGTTATGATGGTCTCGGATGCGAGAAGCCGCACGGTTTCATCCTGGTGGCTGTCGGCTTCGTGCTGATCGCGATGTACCTCCCGATGTTCAAATTGGGGATGACCATTAGTTAGGACTTGTGAATATACCGCCTTGAATCATTACAAGCTGGGGCGAAAAGTTCCCTCGCTTACAGAACGCTTTCATGTTACTGTGCCACAGACGTGGGTGAGGGCACGCTATGGCTGAAAAAGTAAAAGCCTAAAGCTATAGTTTTTCAGTCAAGGTGCCACCAGGGTGGATCACAGTGGCTGTGTGGCTGAAGGTGTTTTGTAAGAAATCATACGCATCGAATTCGGCTTTCAACGCTTCACACTAACAGTGCCTGGGGTTGCGTCACCCGTCTTGTGGATATGGGGATTCATCCCTACTTGCTTTCCGAGACATTAATCGCTTGTGTGGCGCAGCGTCTTGTCCGTACGTTGTGCCAATATAATGACCTGTTTGGACACAAGATAAACATATTCCGCCTCTTTTTCAAGAGGCGGAATATGCCGGTTCTGATTGTATAGATCGTTACGTTATCCTTTACTTCGCTTTAAGGGAGATTGCAAAACCGCCACCCGGGGCCATGCGGAGGATAAGGTCATCCTCCGAGGTGATTTCCATTTGGCTGATCCTGTAGGCTTGCGGGTTGGTGCGGTAATCCGCATCCGGTGCATCAGAATATATGACGGCATCGAAACACTTGCCAGGTGTCAGAAAAGAAAAATCGACGGTTACGGTACGTGCGTTCTCATCGGTTGTTCCTCCCACGAACCAAGTGTCTTCTCCAAAACTGAAATCTTTTGCGCTTCCTGTAAGCGTTTCCTGTTTTGGCTTGCGTGCGATGACAACATAATCTCCGGGCTCGGCATCAAGGTAGATTGAACGCTCCCAGTCCACCGCCACATCCTTTATGAATTGAAACGCGTCCATAAACCGCTCATAATTCTGAGGAAGATCCGCTGCCATCTGTAAAGGTGAATACATTGTGACGTACAATGACAGTTGATTGGCAATGGTAGCCAGAACCTTGGAGTCATTGCCTCCGGCTTTGCTCAAGTCTTGCTCGAATATGCCGGGAGTGAAGTCCATCGGACCACCGTTCAGGCGTGTGAACTGCAGGATTGTAGTATGCTTTGGCTGTGTGCCTCCGAATGCCTGATACTCTGTGCCACGCGCTGATTCATTCCCGATAAGATTAGGATATGTCCGGCAAAGACCTGTCGGTCGTACCGCCTCGTGCGCATTGACCATAATATGATGCCTTGCCGCTTCTGTCAGAGCATATTGGTAGTGATTGATCATCCATTGACTGTAGTGATGGTCGCCAGGAGTCACGATGTCCCCTACATATCCACTCTTGACGGCATCGTAGCCATAATGATTCATAAGGTTGTAAGCCGCTTCCATATGCCGCTCGTAATTTCTCACGCTTGAAGATGTTTCGTGGTGCATTATGAGTTTGATACCTTTCGAATGGGCATAAGAATTCAATGCGTCGATGTCGAAGTCCGGATATGGAGTGACGAAATCAAACACGTAATCCTTATTGCAATTAGCCCAGTCTTCCCAGCCGATGTTCCAACCCTCTACAAGAACAGCATCAAAGCCATTTGCCGCTGCAAAGTCGATGTATCTGCGGACGTTTTCGTTATTCGCACTGTGACGGCCGCTTGGCTTGGCTGTGACGTAATCCATACTGTCCAACCTTATTGACTGACAATCACGAGTATATGCCCAATCACCTGCTCCTGAGATCATTTCCCACCACACACCCATGTATTTAACCGGGTGGATCCAGCTTACGTCTTCATAGGCGCAAGGCTCATTCAGATTGAGAATCATCCTGCTTGCAAGCTGCTCTTCCGGGGAAGATGTGACCTGAACTGTTCTCCAAGGAGTCACACAAGGGGTTTGCATGCGGCCTTTCCAACCTTGTGCGTCAGGGGTCAGGAAGCTACGGAAAGAGCGGGTTTTCTTATCGTACAAAAGATGCATGCAAGGATAATCCTTCAGAGCCGCTTCGTGAATATTGATGTACAGGCTATCATCGGTGCGCATCTGAAGAGATGTCTGGACTCCGTTCAATGAGAAAGGGGTCTGGGAATCGTTGGCGCATACGGCTTTCTGCAGATTCTCATCTATCTGGTCGAGGCGACATTCCGTGTATTCATATTCCTGTGTGTCGAAGTCTCCCGGAATCCACCAAGCGGTATGATTTCCGGACATTCTGAATTCAGTGAGCTCCTCTTTGATTATAAAGTATGAAAGAGGCTGGTTGTCAGGAAATTCGTAGCGGAATCCCAGACCATCGTCGAATAGACGGAAACGGATGTTCATTCTACGGCCGGTGCTTGGCTGCGATAATCGGACCTCCATTTCGTTGTAATTGTTGAGAACAGTCCTCTCCTCGCCGAGTACAGGAGTCCAAGTCTCATCGAGTGAAGAGAATAACACGGTGTCAACGCAAAAATCCCTGTCGAGTGGCTCTGTCGGCTTCGCATCGATTTTCTGGATGGATTGGGCATCGAATACAATCTTCTGAGCTTTGAGAACTCCTCTTAACTCAAAACCAAGATGGCTTGGCAAAACAACAGGTGTGTCTTTGTAATTCAGAGAATATCTCGGTTCTCCATCTCCGGTGAGTTCAAAGGCCATACACAGGTCGCCGGAAGGAGAGGCCAGCTTGGTTTCAGATGTGGCACAGGACGCCGATTCGACACAGGATGACAAGGTGAATAGAACAAGTATGGTATGTAGAGGGTTGAATTTCATTGTGTTAGTTTTTAGAGCATCCTGAAAGGAAGCCTGAATATCTACTTTTCCCCCTTCCCGGATGTATTCTCAAAACACGGCAGGAATGAGGCTGTAATGTGGTGGAATAGCCTGAGGAAAACGACCCCAAATCCTTATGCCGCCACAAATCTCTGATGTTCTCCACATCTTCTTGTTCCAGTCCAAGGACTTCTTTGAAATCTATGCGATAACTGATTTCGGTTTCCTCTCTGTTGAAAAGGCCCAGTATGACATCTCCGTCCTTGGTCTTCCCGAACCAACAGGAACTTGAGGATGCGCTGATGTCCAGAGAATATGGGTCGGCGACAAAGCCTTCTTCATTCAGGGCAAGAAGCTCACGGTTCTTGTAAACCTCCAAAACCTCCTTTGTGGCAGTGTCAAATTCATCGGCGACGCAAAGGGCCGAACCTGCCATCACCATCAGCGAAAACTCGAAACGCATCTCTTCCACATCGCGGAGACTTGCAAGGCGCATGAAATCTCCGTCGGCAATCAACTGGCCAGGCTTCGTAATGTCTGAGAATGCGATGAATCCATCAAAGACATTATCATACTGTGGCCAATAACTTCTATGCCTTCCGCGGCTTCGGTTACTGAGAAAGTCCCATCCACCCTTGAAACAATCATTGCTCACTCGTATCATGTCTCCATACTTGATTTCCGTCTCCCCATGATTGAAGCAATTCGGCATCACCAGACTGATAAACAAATCATCTCCGGCTTCTTCTTCAATCCACTTAAGCGCCTGGGAATATGCTTCTGTACCATAGTTCCGTTCATAGTTCTCCAGAAAGTCAATCCTCAGATAACTTACACCCAGATTGATAAAATACCGAACATAGCCTTTTATCCATTGTTCCGCGCCTTTCTTGTTCACATCGACCCAAAACAACTCACTGTTGAAGCTGTGGCTACCTACGATGTCGCTTGGTTTTATATCATCCGTGCCTTGTACTTTGGCATTTGAGAAGAAGGCTGCCCTTGTCAACCACATAGGGTTGTAATAGACACCTACCTTCATCCCTTTTTCAGCGATGTATTTATTCCAATACGAAAAACCATTCAGCCACGAACTGTTGTATTTTGTGATATACCCATTCTCGTTTATTGTCTGGGCGGCTTCGATCCATCCGTCATTACAGATCATGTCATAGCCGTATTCCTTCAAGTTGTCGGCCATCCAGTCGATATTCTGTTGCCATCTTTTTTCCGGGATAGGCTTGTCATTGTCAAAGCACCACTCGTAGGCTATCCAGTATTTCGGCCCTGTGCCGTGACGGGTGAATTTGCTGTCTCTGGCGAGCATCGAAACGCTCGCCAAAGACAACAACATAAGCACATACAAAACTTTTCGTCTCATTATTGCGCCTCCACCTTAAGTGTCATGGCCTTGGTGTCAAGTGTCAACTTATAGTTACCGGCCTTTGTCACTTTGAATTTGCTGTCAGGTTCACCGGTTTGAGCAAGCACAACTTTATAGGTGGTTCCCGCAGCGATTTCCTGACCGGCGGTCTCTGACATATAAGTAGGGCAATCCCATCTGAACTCGACCGGGAATTTCATTTCGCCCACGGATAATGGTCCTTCATAGGTGAAGATGTCACCATTCTTTGTCATAGGCGTAGGACCGTTGATGTCCCATCCTGCAGGTGTTGCGTCGCCCACCATGTACACCATACCCTCTTGCCACTGTACTTCTTTCTTATCTTCCAGCGGGCTGAGCTTCTTGGCTGTAAGTGTCAGTGTGCGAGGATTTACCGTAAGACGGTATCTTCCGCTTGTCCCGGCCTGAAGACCGAAGAACCAGTCCTTGAGATTACCTTCTCCGTCAAGTTTGACGCTACTGTGCTGAAGCTTGTTCTCTCCTTCTTTCAGAAAACAGTAAGCCTGGTCTTTTTCCACGGTAGCTGGAACAAGGTAATCAGTCTGACTCCAGTCCTTTCCCTTTGTCATACAGAACTTGATCAGTTTGTTCTCATTGCATTTGATAAGATCCACCTCTATCACGAAGTTGTCCTTCGACTCAAGCTTCATAGGCTCAGGATCCATTGAATCCCATTTGTTTACAGCTCCACCAATGGCGTAGAGTTCCGTGTACTCCTTCTCGAAATTGATAGGATCATCATTCTTGTTTTCCTTTTCACAAGAAATCAAGGTGATTGTCCCCAATATCAGGGCAAGATTAAAAATTTTTTTCATGACTTTTGTTATTTTAGAGTTGTTTTATTCCGGTCTAGGATAGCCCTCATTCTGTTCGAGTTTAGGATTTGCGTTCAGAACATCTCGATGCAGCGGGAATAATATGGTGTGAGTGTCAGCGTCCGGCTGTTTGTCCCACCAGACTCCATTGCAGAATTTTCCGAAACGGATCAAATCCGTACGCCGTCTGCTCTCAGAGAGGAATTCACGTCCCCACTCGTCCAGCAACTCCTGCTCGTCCAGCACCACCGGTCCTTCGGGTATGTACAGATATTCCTCAACATCGGCTTCCGGATAGTTGCGTCTTCTCACCTTGTTGAGCAGTTTCGCCGCTTCTGACGTGTTGCCGTCACGGAACTCACATTCCGCCAATGAGTAATATATTTCCGGTAATCTGATTTCAGCCCAGTCTGCCTCAAGTTGGCCCTCATCTGAATCTGAGTAGAACGGATACTTCACATACGCCCAGCCGCTGGAATGATCTCCGTGAAACATATCAGAGGAGAGATCTGCGGGAGATTCATCCGGAGCCGTGTTCTTGAACGATGCCACCGCGTCCCTAAGGTAGAGATCGTATCCACCTTCTGGGCTTGTGACCCTTTGGAGAGAGCCGCCGTTCATATACTCCAGATAACCGAAGAGCATCATACCTTCACGTGTACTGTTGCCGAGGTTCCGGTATTTCAGCAAACGGTAGTCCTTTGGATATTTCTTGAATTTGGCTACCGTACATCCAAGGGATGTGTTGTACGGCTTCCCGTCAGGCGAGAGACTCGGTGCCAGCCGGTATTTGCAATTATGGTCCCCGTTGAGCGATGTGGCTTCCATGTCATCGAAATAATAGCTCACCTGACGGGCTGGAACCGTCCACCAAAAGGTGTCTCCCGCGTAAACATAATGATTGTACCCCTTTGCTGAGGGAAAGCCAAAAATGATCTCGGGGGAGTTGTCGTTATCCCAGTCAAAAACCTTATCCCAGGTTTTTTCCAATGAATATGCACCATATTCACCTGCTATTATCTTTCTGGCGATCTGCGCGCACTCATTGAATTTTGCCTGACCGATATAGATTTCCGAATTCAGGTACAAGCGCACGAGCAGAGCGGCGGCTGAGGCCTTGTTCCACTGGCCTTGGTTCACTCCGTTCCCTGCAACCCCGGTCTTGACAGGCAGTTTGTCCACACAGTCGGTCAGTTCGCTTTCAATAAAACTGAAAAGTTCTTGAGGACTGACATTGCTTTCCGAATTCTTCGTGACATCGGAACTTACCGCAAGCGGGACATTTCTGAATTCATCAAGAAGACGGAGATAGAACCACGCGCGCATAGTTCGGCATTGACAAGTCAAAGCGGCGAAGTCAGAATCCGAAAGATTGAAATCAGCTGGGTTCAGACGATCCAGATCGTCCATCACATAATTGCACTGCATAATACCTTTGAAACAGGCTTCCCATTCGGTCTTGAACTGTTCTTCCTCGATCGTCCACGTGTGATAATGCAGACGGCTCCATCTGCCACCGTCTTCCCACCAATCATCTTTCTTCCAAGCCGCTATCTGGTCAGCGGATAGTTCCTGAATCACTTGACGAGACTGGACGCTCCAGTACGCGTGTTCAAACGGACGGTACACAGCACGGATTATGTCCATCTGCGTGTTGTAGTAGTTGTCCGATCCCACCTGATCAAACAATGTCTCGGAAAGATCCGTACAGGATGCGAACAATGTCAGGCATATGCCTGTTATCAGAATATTAAACGTTCTCATTTGTTGATCTAAAATGCGTTTTGTATTAAAATGCTATTTGTACGGCCGCCAAAAATTGCCGGCAGGTAGGATAATAATTCCTGGAACCTGTAGCTCCGGGTGTAAGCCCGTTTGTGCTATAGGTGGAAGGATCCACGCCGCTGAAGGATGTGAGGGTGAACAGGTTCTTTCCGGTCAGGCTGAATCTGACACTGTCAAAATATTTGCTGACGAGAGGGATTGTGTAACCTATGGTCACCATATCCAGTTTTAGATAATCACCGCGCTCGATGAAATAATCGCAAACCAAAGGATTCTCCTTGATGTTTGCATTCTTGGTATAGGCGGTTTTCATCACATTGCTTGTCATGCCTGGAATCCCGTAATAGAACTCGTGAATGTTGAATATCTCGAAGCCGAAAGCTCCACGGAAATATATGCTCAAATCCAAATTTTTGTATTTCAGGTAGTTGGACCAGCTTGCCGTAAATTTAGGCAACCCATTGCCGACAACGTACATATCCTCGTCTGTCGCATCCATTCCTGCTTTATATTCACCGTTCTTGTCATAAATCACCCATTCTCCGTCAGAGTTCAATCCTGCGTATTTCCACATATAGAAGTTTCCGACTCGTTCGCCTTCCTGGATCCGTTGAAGATAATGGAATGGGAATGGATCCTCTGTCGGAGCCACATAATAGTATTTCTGCCCTTTGTAATCCGAATTTGAGAAAGAGATGAAACGGTTGTCCATAGTGGAGCCTACAAGAGAGACATCATAGGAGAAATCTTTCTTGTCGAAGATTCTTCCGTGCAGCTCCACTTCAACTCCGCTGTTCTTCATTGTTCCTACATTCACGAATGTGGTGGAGAACAAATATGGCGGAATGGAGACGTTATAATCCCCGAGTAGGTCTTTCTGGGTTCTGTTATAATAATTTACGGAACCGCTGATTCTGTTGTCGAACAAGGAGAAATCCAACCCGACATTCCAATTGACACCCTTCTCCCATCTTAGGTCTGGATTAACGTTCTTGGAAGCGCTCCAGACTGTGAAAAACTTACCCTGGTAGTAATACTGCCCGAATCCTGTCATAGTGTTCAGGGACTTGTAGCTGTCAAAATCCTGATTACCTGTAACTCCGAAGTCCGCCCTTATTTTCAGATCGTTGAGCCAACCCGAGCAACAACTCATAAAGTTTTCCTTAGACAGTCTCCAACCTGCGGAAACCGCTGGGAAATAACCCCATTTGTTGTTTATGCCGAACTTGGAAGAGCCTTCGTACCTGAGGGAGAGCGTAAGGAGATATTTACTCATGTAGTCGTAGTTCAGACGGCCGAAGAATGCGATCAGTTTAGAGTTGTTTTTATAGGAACTTGTTCCATCGTGTCCTTCTTCAAGCCCCCATTCTCCTTGACCCAAAGAGTTGTAGGTCGTACCATCATTGGCAAACTGCTTGTTTGTTGCGGAAAAACCACTGTTGGTAATGCTTTGCCAAGAGTAGCCGGCCATTGCCTTGACCGAATGATCCCCGAAAGATTTATTATAATTCACGAGCCACTCTACAGCGGATTTGTCTGTCTGGCCATAAGACCTGTTGGCTTCAGACATATTCGTCTTTGTGTTTGTTGAGGGCAGGAAGTAACCACCAAAACTGCCGACATACTGATTTGAGTATGTGACTTGTGTGTTCAGCCCCGGTAAAATGTTCAGTCTCACCGTTCCGTCCCAGTCCAACAGTTTGTATTCATTGTCGGAAAGTTCTGTCTTGATCAACTCTACCGGATTCCTGTCCGCGCGCTGCCCCATGAAACTAAAGTATCTGGAAGGGTCTTGTGGGTCAAAGATCGGAGAAGTAGGATTTGCCTCTATGGCATATTGGAACACATGCCAGTCTGAAGACTTGCTCTTGACAAGACGTGGAGCGATGTTGACGGAGAAAGTAAACAGCCCGTTTTTGGTATTATGGTTTATGCTGGCTCTCGCTCCGATTTCCTCACGCTCCGAGCGTCGGTCAATTCCGTTTGCATTCCTGTAATCAGCACTCACTCTGAAATTATTCTCGCTATTCCCACCGGACAGGGTCAGAGTGTGCTGATGAGAGAACCCTATGCGGCTAACTTCCTTCAGCCAATCCACATTACCGCCAAAATCTTCTGCTGTGCCCGCTTCTACCTTGTTCTTCCGGAACTCGTCCGCCGAGAGCATCTCAAGTTCATTAATCATCACATTCGCGGAAGCGATGGCGTTATAGGTCGCGTGAAAGTTTCCATCCTTCGCCCCTTTCTTCGTGTTTATCAACACTACTCCATTGCTTCCACGTGTTCCATAAATCGCGGAAGCCGCACCGTCCTTAAGGATGTCGATTGACTCAATGTCGTTAGGATTTACATTCGACAGATTACCACCTGCCACACCATCAATGACGATAAGCGGCCCCAGACCCGCATTTCTGGAAGATATTCCACGAATCTGAATGGTTGCCTGGTTGTTTGGATCTCCGATTCCGATGTTCTCGACCGACACTCCTGCCACCTTCCCCTGAATCAACATTGAAGGATCGGAACCGGCTGTCGCAAGGAACTCTTTTGAATTGACGTGGGCGATCGCCGATGTCAGCTCTTTCTTGTCCAGTGTCCCATAACCGATGACAACCACTTCGTCCAGATAATCCATATCTTCCATCAAGGAGAAGTTGATGGCCGTGCGCTGCCCGGCTTTTTCCTGAATCTCTTTGTAGCCCAGCAAAGAGACCACAATAATATCATCCGGACTTTGAAGTGTCAGATGATAGGAGCCTTTGGAATCAGTTGTGGCTCCATCCGAAGAACCTTTAACATAGACAAAAGCACCGGACAAAGGGTTAGATGTCGATGCTTCCGTCACAATCCCGGTTACAGTGCGTGACTGAGCCGACAGTAATAGCGATGCATCACACAACAAGGTGATGAGTAGAGCGAGTAATCGTGCTCGTTTGTCATAGATTGATTTCATATACAAATTGCTTTGTGTTATTAATCTCGTTCGAGAGGTCAACGTCACAAAGGTCTGTATTATTCCGCATCAATCATATAGGATATAAACAAAATCCAAAGGTTATTATTAGGTTACTTCTTGAAATTTAATTACATAGCTATATGAGCCAAGGCATATTATCCAAATGCTATAACTTAGATACTCTTGATGTTTTTTAGCCTTTCCTCGAATTTTTTGGGATCCAGGGATCTCAGTCTGATTCTTGAACGATAGGAATAAACAGTGGATTTGGAGTAATTCAGGACAGCCGCGATCCGGTCGGTGTCCTCAATGCCAAGTCTGATCAGCGCCAGGATTCTCAACTCGACAGACAGGCTGTCGTTTTTGGCGAATTGGTTCTCTTTTGTCATCAAGGAATTAACTCCATCAATGAAGGACGGAAACATTTCCAAGAAGATGCTGTCAAAATTGCGGTAGAATGTCCGCCATTGCTCATCAATGATGTCGGTTGACTTAAGATCGTCCAAAACAGAGTATTTCTCACCGCTGATGTACTTCTTCTTCAACATTTTCCGATAGTTGTCCAACGTTTCAATTCTGCTGACACTCTCCATCATGAGTTTGAATATATACACGTTTTTGATTGCGCCTGACTCTGACAATAGTTTATTGGCTTCGCAAAGCTGAATTTGTTGTTCGTGTTTCTGTCTCAGCAGAACCGCTAATGTTATCATCAAGAGAATGATGGTTATCAGACTGATTGACAGAATAATGACCCGGACTCTCAACTTATGCTGATAGGTTCCCTCAAAAACAGGCAGGATAGAGGAGACTTGAACCATTCTGAGTCGCGCCCCGCTGAACATAGCATCATTCATACACCTTGTAATATACTTGTGTGCGCGCGCGTAATCTCCTTCTTCGAAAAGAATCTCCGCAAGCCGTCTCAAGGAAAGATATTCCTTGACAGAACTTTTCATATCCGAGATGGACGAAATGATAAGATATTTCTTTTCTTCGGCACGATTCCCAAATTGTCTGTAAATTGTCGAAATCATGTATGCGATAGGTCCTATGTCCCTATCATCGGGAGACATCTCGTTGTAGCGGTCAAGCAGGGCGGAGAGAGCTTTCTCTTCTTGGTTTGAAGCAGAAAGCAAAGCTGTTTTAATGAATATGTTGGAAGGAGCCACATTGATTATCGAATCTTTGTAGGCATGTTCTTTCTGTTTATACGAATATTTAATGTCAAGATTGTCAGTGCACTGGCCAAGAGCCTCGTATAAGGCGTTGTATTGGTAATAGTAGGTTTCGAGCTGGTTTGATGGAATGTCCTTGTTAGGTAGGGCGTCAAGCCATTCCTTTGCTTCGATATACATGCCTTGTTGTATGAATTCTTCCGCCATATGAAGTTTGGCGACGGTGATCAGGTCTTCACGACCTATCTCTAACGCCACTTTCAAGGACTTTAAAGAATAAGACATCGCAGAGTCAATCTGGTAGAAAGCATATTCGTCCCTTAATCTTGACAGGTTCCAAAAATAGAGCTCACGATTGGCGGAGGAGTCTTTTGCCTGTTTGAAAATCTGGGCTATGATTTGCTCTTTCTCCTCTTGGTAGTCGGTGTTTTTCAACGCCTCGTCCAAGATCCGCAGAGATGAAGTCTCTGAATCGTACGACAGAGACGCAAAGCAGAGAATGAATAATGTTACAAGAGTTTTAATCACATCGGTCCTTTTTGCAAAAATATAAAAAATATTTTGTTTTGCCTTGTTGCCCAAGTGCGGTGAAATTTAGAGACCTGAGCTTGTGGTCCAAGATGGCTTCGAGTAATGGTGAGCAGGGAGCTAAATTCATGAAATGATGTTTGGTTACTTAAAATCATACTTTACAAAACACCATAAAGCCTAAGTTAAGTTTTTATTAGTAACTTTACAGACTGTTGGAAAATAGTACTGTTTTTCAATCTTTTAGTTAAATGTAAAAACTTTACAACACAATGTTTGGGCAATTTACTCATTTTGATTCGTCGTGATTCTGGTCTAAATTTGACAGTGCTGATGACCGGTAATGCCGGCATCGCGATAAGCCGAAACACTAAAGCGACACAATAACTACTGAATATGCTATACCAGAAAAGAATCAATAAAATCATAGGTGACATCGACAAGTTCTTCGACACGATCGACCAGGCCTTGCTGATTTTCGGTGAGGGGGTGAAGAACTATCTTTATACTAATGTCGAGGCGTTCAAAGGGAATCTTCAGACGATGACCCGGCTGGAGAACGAGGCGGAACTCCTTCGCAGGGAGATCGAGGCCGGACTTTACAGGCAGTCAAGTCTTGTGAGGCTTAGAGGAGACATCATGCGTCTTCTGGAGGCCTTGGACCACATCATCGACACCTTGAACGACAATCTGTTCCAGTTCGAGATCGAAAGGCCGTTCATTCCGGTGGAGTTGAATGCGGATTTCTTGAAACTCACTGAGTTGTCCACTCAGGCTGTGGAGACGGCCATTCCAGCGGCCAAGGCCTATTTCAGGACTTCGGACAGCATCACCGAGAAGGTGCACAGGGTCTATTTCTACGAAAAGGAGGCGGACAAGCAGGCCAAATCCCTCAAGAAGAAGGTTTTCCATACGATGGACGAATTAAAGCTCAGCCAGAAGTTCCATCTGCGCTACTTCGCACTCCACATCGAGGAGATTTCAATGGAGGCCGAGAAAGTGGCTGACCAGCTGTCGGTTATGTCAATCAAAAGAAGCATCTGATGACAGTGACGGTGTTCATACTCTTTGTCATCATCCTGACAGGATGGTTCTCGGTGACGGATCTGCCCGTCGCTCTGGCTCCTGCCGGAACCTGCCACACTGTGGCCAGACGGTTCCGTGTCCCGGGGATTATGCTTCTGCTGTTTGTCGGGGTCGGCCTTTCCCGTCCTGTGTCTCCTCAGCTTTTTCCTGACAAGGATTATTCTGTCGTGATCTTCGCGGCGACCCTGGCGGTTGTAGCCGTCAGGGTATTCATAAAGGACGCTTCCATAGTGTTTTCTCTTGCCGGAGCGATAGCCGGGACGCGGATGCTCCAAAGCGGTTCGTCGGCTATCAAGTGGTCGGTGCCGCTTTCGTGGCTGGCCGCGGTCATATTCACAATCCTTATCGCCATCATTCTTTGCAAGGTAATCTCTGCGATTTCGTCAAGGTCTGATTGTCATCTGCTTACGAAGATGAACAGGATGGGGCTGGCGATGACGATCGCGGCCTCGGCGCTGATGCTTGCCATAGGGTTCAACCTTGGAGGGCTTGTTCCGTCGGTCTCAACGTTGGAATTCCAACTGTTGGTGTTTGCCGCGGTTGCCATAGCCATGGGTTTGCTGGTAAAGGGCGAGGCCGGAGCCAACTCGCACAGACTTATGGAGAGGTGCTTCGATGTCAATGCCGAGGCCGCTTTGGCGATGACGCTTGCCACCGCGCTTGTCACCTTGATCTTCTCTTTCGATTTGAGGATCGGGAATATTCAATTGAAAGCCACTCCTTTGGCTCCGGGGCTTCTGATGTTGGCTGGGCTTGCCGGTTGCGAACTGGCTCAGAACAAGGAGGTCAATTGGATGCCACTTGCCTCCAAGATCGGTACGGACGCGCTTCTGACTCCGCTTCTGGCGATGATTCTCGCCTGTCTTATCTCTGGTATGATACATCCGAACCTGTTCTCCTTGGTGAACGCCCAGGTCGGGCTCCTCATTATGCTTCTCGCCCTTGTCTCGGGCGGTCTGACGGTCATGTCGTTCCTTTATCTGCGCGCATCGAAAACCTCCGGCAGGACTCTTCGTGAAATGGACGATGAACTGAACGAGAACCGCCGGGCAATCAACGAGATGGAGATCAAGACGATGCAGGCGGAGAATGAGAACCTGCACAACCTGCTGGATCTCAAGCGCAAGGAACTCGTCAGCGTGGCGATGAACCTGAGCGAGCAGAAAGAGTTCATGGACGGACTCTACGAAAAGGTCAAACAGGCTCAGGCGGAGATGGAACCGGAGAAGAAGGACGAACTTCTTCACGAACTCCGCACCGATCTCAATCTCAGAAGGAATTTCTCCAACGAGATAGATAGTTTCTATGCCCAGGTCGAGACCCTCCACAAGGATTTCACGACCCGGATGACCGAACGGTTCCCACAATTGACAAAACAGGAGAGACGCCTGGCTATGCTGCTAAGGCTCGGTTTTTCCACGAAATATATAGCCACATTGATGAATATAGCTCCGACGAGTGTCGAGATAGGCAGGCACAGGCTCCGCGCGAAGCTTGGCCTGGCCAGAGGGCAGAATCTGACGGAATTTGTCAAAACTATATAACCAAGTTTATTAATCGCTTAATGTTGTAAAGTATGAAAAGAGTTGTTTTTGTTTCTCTGGCAGCCTTTCTGGCAGTCTCGTTGTCCGCCCAGACAACGGACACGAAGAAGGATTCAGAGGTTGAACTGAACCAGTATGGTCAGCAGGTGAACTCCACTCCGGGACAGGTAAAGATCCAGGACGGCATCATGGTGCTGGACGCCAAGAAGATTGACTACAAGATGTGGTTCGACATCCGTGTGCAGGGCGACGCAGCTGTCTTTTTCGGAGGTCCGGACTTCACTTCTTCCCAACTTGACGGGAAGGATAATCCTAACCACATCGGAAACGGAATGTCCATCCGCCGTGCCCGTTTCGCCGTCAAGGCCCAGCTGGACAGGAACTGGTACGGAGAGATTGACACTGACTGGGCTGATGGAATATGTGAACTCAAGGATGCCATTCTGGCCTATAATGGAGTGCCCGGGCTTGAGATCAAGGCAGGTAATTTCAAGGAGTCTTTCTCCATCCAGCGCAACACCACATCCCGTTACCTTATGTTCATGGAACGCCCGATGGTGACCTCGCTCGCACCGTCAAGGCATCTGGGGCTGAATCTGACATATTCAAACAAATGGTTCTGGTTTGCCGGCGGTGTGTTCGGACCTGAGCTCAAGGGAGCCGAAGAGGCCACGGCCATGAAGGACAACAACAAGGATCTTGGCCGCAACGCAGGCCTGTCCTACACGGGGAAAGTAGTCTTCCGTCCTCTCTATAAGTGTTCGGAGTCGGCTCTTCATCTTGGCGGAGCGATATCCTACCGTGAGCCGAAGGTCACATCCACCGACGCTTACGGAGCCGCGCGCTACAGCAGCCGCAACTCTACGAGCATCAACAGGAAGAAGTACCTCGACACCGATGTCATCACAGGTCTTGACCATGAGCTTGCCTGGACCGCAGAGCTTGCCGGTTTCTACAAAGGGCTGCGCTATGAGGGCGCCTACCTCACCCGCGGGGCTTTTCTGGACAAGAAGATCAACAACCTCGGAACCCAGTGGGCCGACGGTTGGTACGCGCAGGCTTCCTATCTTCTTTTCGGCGGTCGTCAGAACTACGACTACGATGGCGCCAAACCGACCAGAATCACTCCTGGGCGCTCCTGGGGTGATGTCGAACTTGCCGTGCGTTATGAATATTGCGACTTCAACACCGCTGACTACTTCGGAGGAAGCGCGGAGGCGTTCAGTTTCGGGATCAACTTCTACCCGACCAAGAACGTGAAGTTTGTCATCAACTACCAGTACAACAACAATGACCGCTATGCCAACGGCAAGGGCAAGCTGTTCGTTGGTCACGACGCCGCCGGCAATCCTACCAAGGACTACACCAAGGTAGTAGAGGGCGCCGGCAAGGCCGGGGTTGACTACCATATGCTCGCGATGCGTTTCCAAGTCGCTTTCTAATTGATTTATAAAATATTATGAATATGAAAAAGATAGCATTGTTTTCGGCGTTGGCTCTCATTCTCGCCGGATTCGCCTCCTGCGTTGAGGATAAGATTTACGATGTGGCCAGCATTTCCGACATAAAGAACACCGTTGCCTACACAGAGGATGACGCCGTGACGGTGACAGCGAAAGTCACCGCTCTGGTGGAGATCACAAAGGTTGAGTTGCTGTACAAGGCGGGGACAGAAGCGGAAAAGACTGTTCCTATGACCGGAATGACAAATGATGCGGGCGTGTACCAAGGAACTATCCCAGCCGCCCCGGTCGGCACAAAGGTCGTCTATCACATAGAAGCGAGCACAGACGGGAACACTAAATGTTCTCCGGAGGTCTCCTACACCGTCGGTGAGGTTCCGATCGACTACACTGGCCTGGCTCTGAACGAGCTCAACGGCAACGACAAATTCATCGAGATCTACAACAAAGGGAAAGAGGACATCCATATTAAAGGAATATCCATCCAGAAGGACGGCAAGGATGTCTGGACGGCTCCTTCCGCCATCCTTAAATCAGGAGAGTTCGTTCTCCTTTACAGCACCGATGTCCAGGCCGATCACGCAGAGCATCCGGATGGCTATTTCTTTGGCTCAGGCCTTTCCGCCAAGAAGGCTGTCAAGGTGGAACTGTTCGACCCTAAAGGCGGAAGTCTGGACTGCTTCAATCTCGTGAACTTCGTCAAGAAGGCAAGCGCGTCCTACAGCCGTGTTCCTGACGGGACAGGGGCTTGGTACTTCACTTCCGCCACCCCGGCCGCCAAGAACGCCAACGAGACCGCTGACAAAGTCGAAGGTTTGGAATAGAATTATAGATAATGCCCACAAAGTCACGTGATTCGGAGCGAAGCGACCGAAGGGGTTCGGGGAAACCTTTCCCCGTGTCCCTCAGGGGCTGTCGCGAAGTGACCGGGGGGTATGCATTAATGGAATTAATATATTCATAAATAATTGATTGCTATGGCAAAAGAAGAAATGAAGATTGGCGAGATCTCTAAGCCTCGCTTCGAGTTCCGCTCGTTTGGACAGTGCTTCTGTGAGGCACACAAGAGGATGGCGCGTCTGTCCGTTCCTGTTCCTGAGAAGGTCTGGGAGCGCTCAAGCGACGAGATTTACATCATCTCGCGCAAGAACGACATCAACAACACCAAGATCCGAGACGGCAAGATGGACATCAAGACCTACGTCCAGACCGTCGATGGCCTTGAGCAGTGGAATCCGTTGATGAAGGGCGAGTTCCCTATCAGCGCCAAGGTGCTTGAGGAGGAGGTTTTCCCTGCCTTTATGGTTGAGATGCCTAAACTGACGAAGGACACTTACACCTACGAGGAGTTCATCGCAATGGTTAAGGCTAACCCTGACCTTGCGGCCGTGCGTGTCCACAAGCAGCGTTTCGGCTATATGGTCAACGACACGATCTGCGAGGTCGGCAACGTGCTCATCAACGGGGCCAAGGTCGTGACCATCAACAGCGAATCGACAGAGATCGAGGACATCAAGAAGACCATCAAGGATGTCGGTCTTGAGGGCGTGGAGAACATCAACTACCTCCAGGCTATCAAGCGTGTTATCGGAATGATTGACAAACCACTTGCAAACGAATAGATTATGGCACAGGAAATCGAAAGGAAATTTTTGGTGAACGGCGACTTCAAGTCGGATGCGTTCAAGGCTACAAGAATCACTCAAGGCTACCTCAGCAGTGTTCCGGAAAGAACTGTACGCGTGCGTGTGAAGGGTGACAAGGGATTCATCACCATCAAGGGAATCGGCAATGCCAGCGGCGCGAGCCGTTTCGAGTGGGAGAAGGAGATTCCTGTCGAGGATGTGAAGGCTTTGCTGGAGATCTGCGAGCCAGGTGTCATTGACAAGACCCGTTACCTTGTGAAGGCCGGGGAGCACACCTATGAGGTGGATGAGTTCTACGGTGACAATGAGGGACTTACGGTGGCCGAAGTGGAACTTTCCGACGAGAACGAGGCTTTCGACAAGCCGTCCTGGCTCGGCGAGGAGGTCACCGGCGACGCCAAGTACTACAACTCGATGCTGATGAAGAATCCTTACAAGAACTGGAAGTAGGGTCTTTGATTGGTGAGCCTGTCGAAGTGACCTTCAAAGCACAAAAGTTCAATTTAGTAATCATTAAAAAATAACTTGAACAATTTGTATATCTTTATGGTCTATATTTC
>OIZT01000646.1_pt1 | contig 20054 bp, 14 predicted proteins | sample 1588611 | NCBI WGS metagenome assembly OIZT01 (sample SAMN03283278) | human gut metagenome | biome: human-associated habitat; material: feces | host: Homo sapiens | place: Peru | collected 2012
CGAGGACCTACAACTTGCAAAGTTAGCAAATTCTCCCCAAGAATGATTGAATATGTCTGATTTTCATTCAGTGGTCATCGATAATCCCGAAATAGATAAAGAACGCTATGCACCAAATTCCGTTCAAAACTATGAACACTTTTTGATGTATCAAAAAGTGTTCATATAAAAAGGCGGGAGTTTCAGACTCCACGAATATATTCTAGATCGGCTATTCGGTCTTCCCGGAAGGGAGGATTTTGCACAGCAGGTTGGCAAGAGACAGGAGAATCAATATTCCCAGAGCAATGAATCCACCGGTCTGATGGCCGAGATAGAACAGCAGGCTTGTAATCAGAAGCCATATTCCCAAAGAGACATAGTCGCAGTCATCCTGAGCGAGAAAGTCTGTCAGTTTGAACCTCTTTTGAGACAGCCCCTTGATGAAGGAGATCAGTCCGAGCAGCACTATAAGCACCGCCACAGCCAAAAGGACATACTGAATAACTTTGTTGTGCTGAAGGAACGAACTGATCAGCACGAGAGCGCCAAGGTTGATGGTGCTGGTGATACGTTGAGAAGAATTGGTCATATGTGCAAATAATTATAGGTTAATAAATGGAACACCATAAACAAACTGATGTTCTTTGCGTAAAGATAAGAAAGATTTTCTAATCACACAAGAATATCTTAAAATAATTCGATAATTAATACTTCCATCGCTTAATGGCAAGGCCCTCACATACAAAAGAGCGGCCATCCTCACGTAAGAACGGCCGCCATCCATCAAGTTACAACAACTCTATTTCTTATAGAGAGTCACATTGTATAGTTTCTTTCCTACCGCAACTCTCCAACGATTTGTGCTGTTCAGCGTCTGAGACTTGAAGAGTTCAAACTGAACAGAGGAGATCTTCTTGTTGGCCCAAGAGCCCACATCCACCATAGGAGCCTGATATTTCCCTGTAGTCTTGTCAAGGGCAAGAGTGAAGGTAACATAATAGCTGGAAGACCAACTAACATAGCCATCGGCATATACAATCGTATAGATATACGCTTTAGTATCCTTATAGACTGTCTCACCGCAATACAAAGCGCCCGAGACCTTGAATGAAAGATCCTTCTCATTAAACTGGGTCTTAAACGAAACATTCACCTCAGGGAAATCCATCGTGAAGGTTCCGCTTTCCGGATCGTAATCCTTAAAGTTTACCTTCATTGTGTCAACCACACTGCCGGTGGCCGTGGTTGTTCCCACCCAATAATATTCCCCGGCGAAAACAGAATCAAAAGACCACTGCTCGATTTTTATCTTCTTGGTTCCGATCGTGATGTTACCAGTCCTTAACAAACCTGTCGTGTTGTCCGTAGCCTTTATTATCACCTTGCCATCAGCATAAGAGGCCGAAAGCCAATCCACATCCGCCTCACTTTCCGGCTCATAGTTATTATGTGTAAGAGGGATTTCCACAAAACCATTCACATCCTCCACGTGGTAAGAATCTTCAGCCTCAGGCAGCAAAAAATACAACCCATACTGGTGAGCGGTAACCTTGGCGGTTCCTTCCCCGGAAGTGATAAGAATGTCAGCGTAACGGTTGTCAAGGCCATCATATTCTGAGACCGTCACCGTTATGGTACCTCCGTTCACCGATGTTGTACACCACGGGCGGGATGATACAGCGGTCACCGTTCCCTGTGTCTCGACAACAACAGTCCCCGTTCCACCAGATGGTTGGAAAGTCAAATCGGCAGAGACCACATTAATAGACTTCTGAACTTCATAATCACCTTCACCGCTCTCGCAAGCCACAAGGAAGAAGAGGGGCAGGGCTATAAGGAATAAATATATCTTTCTCATCATTTTCTATTTTTTAACAAGAGCGTACACAAACGGTAATTTGTCGAGTTCGCCAGGGAATCGCCATCCCGAATTCGCCGCGACAACACCAAGGCTTGAACCTTTCGCACTATAACGACGCAGCTGGAAAGCATCTGAATGACGGGTTGTGCTCCAAGTATATGCAGCATTAATGTAATATACCGGCTTAGCCTCATCGCCGTTCCACTGGGTTATGCCGAATACTTTATTGGACACAGTCTGATACGATGTCGTCTTGCTGTCTCCGGCTATCAGACGGACCTGATTTCCATTCTCCATAGTCCCGAGGATCTGGTGGGTCCAGCTAAGGGTTCCATTATACCTGTCATAATTCCAAGTGATTGAATAATTATCATTCAATCCGGACATAAGGTAAGTAGAATTAACCTCACCAGGAGTAAGGGTGACAGGCAACGAGTCATATTCCTGATCCTCCTCGCCATCGCGGTTGAAAATCAACAGATAATCACCGGCATATTCAGAGAACCTTCTATAGCCTTCTGGCACAACACCCTGAAGGACATCAGTAGAGCCTGGGATGGACAACTTGAACGTAGGCTCGTCAAAAACGAGTTCCTCAACAGATACCGATCCTATCGTGACCGGTTTGTAAAGTTTTACACCAGTAAGAGTGTATACATAAGCCATAGATTCAGACTCTTCTCCGAATGAGAATGTGAGTTGACGGTCATCCCTATCGATGGCAACCGATGTCTCAATTCCACCGACGGTTCCCTTCATACCTTCTATCACAAAGTCACCGACCGAACTCTCAAGTTTCTGGAAATATGTCTGAGTGTCATCCGCAAGAGGATACATCGTGATAATGTTCCCGGAACGACGTCCCATCATCTTGACGTGTTCTTTATCCGCCTCAAGGATCATAAACTCGAAATCGCCTCCCATACCTTGATACTTTTTGGAAGAAGGGGTGGCAAAATAATGAATATAATCATTCTGGGTGTCAAAAGACAGCATAGGGCCGGTGTCACTGCCAAGACGGTACAGACTTGTCAGAGTCTTACTAACATCGTCAGCTAACTCAAAGCCCACCTCAACGGACTCTTGATCAAACTTAAGAGTATAGGTAAAGCCTCCATAAATCTGAGACTTGTCCGGGAAATAATACATCACCCATCCATTCTCTGGTTCGACAAGAATCTTCTGGACATCGGCAAGATACTCAACCATCCTTGCGGAAGGAGATTCATCAAACACATCCGCCTGATCCTTTAGACAGGATTGGAATGCCAGTCCAAGAAGAACAGTGGCGAAAAGTACTTTAATATTTGTCTTCATATTCGATTTCTTAATTAGTTAAGGCTCAAATCAGTCAGGTCAACTTTTCCTGCCACCAACTCTCCCTGGCGACGAAGAACCGCGGCACGGAGGATATCAATGTCGATGTTGAACGAGTCCTTCATATATGATCGTACAAAATCAAGCTTGGTTTTCAAAAGTTCACCTCCTTCACTTCCATCCGCGGAGGCTGAAACCAATTGTTTGTTCCACCAAGCCTCGTCATTGGTGACATAGAGAGAAAGAATTTCAGCGAAATCCTCTCCCGCTGAATGCTGGGCGTAAGACGAAATATACCCTCTCTTCAGATAACCGCTGTTGTAAGGAGGAGAACTCCAACTGTCAGCGACGTAAGTCGTTCCGGTCACCTCGCGGAATCCGGCAGGATAATCCCTTGTCTGATTGAGGATGTGGGTAAACTCGTGGTGGATCGTCTTAATATAGTGACTATTCAGTCCTGAAGCCGAGTTCAGATAGGTCTTAAGGTAATTCACTCCGGCAAGGAGGATTTTTTTACCACTCTCAGCCGTTCCAAGGATATAGGTTCCATTATTCTTATACTGCCATTCCCCAATGAGGAAGAACTCCTTAGGGAAATACTGGCGGGTGAAATCAATTCCACCGACCTCATCATAAGTGTCTATACAGAGGAATTTCACCACGTGGGCCATAAGCACTGAACAATCATATTCAGCTGGAATGGTGTAGTAGTTGAGATCTGACTCGATACTCTCATAGCGGTACTTGAACTCTATGTTGTAAGGAGAGACGTAGTTCGCCTCAAGCCATTTGTCGAAATCGTTCTTTTGGTACTGGTCAATCGTGATGACACTTTCCGGATCCAGTTTGTCCTCTGAGCAGGAAGTACTGGCTGCAAGAATCGACGCGGCGACCAGAAAATATGTAAATCTTTTCATATTCTAATCATTAAATATACTAAACGCGGAGTTTGACAACTAACGAGGGTTCGGAGTGACACCTGCGGCGATGACTCTGACCGGAAGTTGGATCGCTCTTCGTGGATCATCAAGAGGCATCGAATCGGTAAGTTCCTCCGGATTACCCTTCAGATCCATACTTCTGCGATGGATCTCGATTCCGAAACGCTTCACATCGAACCAGCGCTGTCCAAGGCCGAGGGACTCAACCCTCTTGGCGGCGAGTATGCATTGGTACATAGCCTCTTCCTGAGACCCTTCCTCAACAGCTCCGAAAACAGGATTGATGTGCTTCTTGACAGTGGATTTGTTCCACTCCCAGTAAGCAACGCCATCATAGAACGCCTTAATGGAAGCCGGTGTCATTTCCGCCTTGGTTGTGTTACAGTTGTGTACCCAAAGGTTAAGATCCTCGCAAGCCTTGTTGTAGTCACCAAGGTGAACATAGGCCTCAGCCCTGTTCAGAAGACACTCATCCGTGCTGAGGGCAGGATAAACGGTTCTGAGGAAGCCGATTCCTGCGACAGGATCAGTGTACTGGAATATTCTTGGGCATCTCCAGAAGATCACCCTGTCCATACTTCCGACATAAACCGCAGGAGCATCCTTGTAAGCGGAATTACCCCAAGGCTGGGTGGCCTGACAGTCTTCGTTTTTAGCAAGATACGCTCCGTGAGAGTACATAGACGCTGTACTGTATGCCCCGAAGGCCTGTCCCATCACGGAGAAAGCAGTGAATAGAAGCAGGTTGGCATTGACCGAAGGATCCACGTAATGGAGGGTTGTCGGCTGCTGCTGAGGACTTCCGTTCGGCATTGTGGCAAGGACATCATAGTCCCTGAGCATCGTGGACGGAGATGAGCCAAGGCAAAGGTCCGCATATTTGATCACCTGATCGTACTTCTCGTAAAAGAGATAGAAACGGGCGGCGAAAGCGTAGGCTGCGAGTTTGTTGAAATGGTACTTCGGCACGGTGTAGTTGTCATCACCGACAAGGGCGAGGCCTTTCTCAAGGTCCTCCTCAATCTGGGCATAGACATCAGCCACGTTGCCTCTTTCATAATGAGGGGCAAGAGTGGTCTCCGGCTTGGTCATATACGGTATTCCGAGATCCGTGGCGCTTGTCTGCTTGTTGTATTGGAGGCAGAACATATTCACAAGAACGAAGTGGGAATACGCGCGGCAAAGGTAAGCCTCGCCAAGAGCCTGGCTCAAGGCCGTGGATGTCTCCGGACCTCCAAGCTCATCAATCGCCACGATGGCCTGGTTGGCCGAAGCGATGGCGGAATAGTACGAACCCCAGATTCTCTCAGTGGACTCGTTGTTGGACTCCTCCAGCTCGCTCCACTCATAGATGGAGTCAAAGAAACGGCTGGTTCCAGTGTACTGGATGCCATAGTTATCCACATTGTCGGAATAGAACTCGGCGATGAGGATGTGGTCGTTCTCGGAATATGCCGATCCAAGAAGCGAGATCACCTTTTCCTCGGAATCAACTGTGGCTCTGTTGTCCGGAGTCGTGTCGAGGAACTTGTTGCAGGCGGAAAGACCGGTCAAAGCGATGGCTGCCGCCAAAATGTATGTTATCTTGAATGTTTTCATAACTTTTCTTGTGTTTAGAGTCCGAGCTTGAGTGTCAAAGTGAACTGCTTAGGGACAGGAACCGCCACACCACCAGTGTTGAAGAACTCAGGGTCCTGACCGTTGAGTTTGCTGTCAGCGTAGATCAGGAAGAGGTTCGTGGCCTGAAGCTTGAGCGACATTGAGTTCATCTTCAAAGCCTTGACAATCCTCGACGGCATCTCGTAAGAAAGAGAGATCTCCTTCATTCTGATGAAGTCTCCGCTGGCGATACGCTCTGTCGAGTAGTTGTAAGCGTTGTAGGCGTAGCTCAAAGAGGAATATTTCTTGTTCTGCCAACGGCTTGCGATGACAGGAACAGTGGTGATGTTCTCGTCTCCAGGAACAACCCAACGGTTCCTGAACTCCTTAGGCATCGAGGAGAGATCCGTGTAGTAGTTCTTGAACACAGGGTCAAGCCTGATGACATTGCCGAACGAGTAGGTCATAAACACATTCAAGGTAAATCTCTTGAACTTAAATGTGTTGCCGAGGGAGCCGACATCCGTAGGCTCTGAGGTTCCGGAATATTCAAGGAATCCGAGCTTGTCCGGATCGCTGTTCTGGAAGTTGATTCCGGTGACTGTGATGTCGCCGTTTTCATTGAGGAACGTCGGAAGACCTTCGGAATTCAGCCCCTTGAACGGAATGGAGAAAATACTATGATTCGGATAGCCTTCCTGAGCGAATCCGGTACCGGAGATGAGATCTATAACTCTCTGTGAGGTCAGAAGGTCGGTAACCTCGTTCTTTGTGTGCGAGTAGATGAAGTTCGTTGACCAAGTGAAGTCTCTTGTCTTGATGTTGGTCGTAGTGAGGCTCAGTTCGACACCGCTGGACTTCATCGAAGCGATGTTACCGTACTTTCTCACCTCACCTCCGACACCAGGAGTGTTGGTCAGACCGATCAGGTCGAAATTGTCTCTCTTGTACCAGTCAAGGGCGAAATTGATCCTGTTGTCGAAGAAACCGGACTCAAAACCGATGTTGAGCTCGTGCTTCTTCTCGAATGTAAGATCCTCATTCGCAAGGCTGGCGATGTAAAGGGTTGACTCTCTAAGGCTTGAAGATGGTCTCCAAGGAATCTCACTGCTGATCTTCACCTCAGAATTGTTGACCCAGGACGGACCGCTCTCTCCTGTCAATGAATATGACGCCTTGAGCGCAAGGTGGGAGACATAAGGGTAGAGACCCTTCATAAACGGCTCATCGTGCACATTCCATCTTCCAGACACGTTCCACGTTGGAAGCCACCTTGCCTTGCGGGATTTTCCGAGGCGGTTGGATCCTTCATAACGGACCGTGCCGTTAATGATGTACCTTCCTTTGAATGAATATGTTCCCGTACCGAAGAATGCGGCTCTGCGCTCACGTGAATTGCCGAGAGTGTAGTAATCGGCTCCGTCCTCGGAACCTTTCTTGAAGACGAGATAGTCATAATTGGCGATCTCACCCATATCATACTGCATACCCCAACCTCTGAACCAGACAGCGTGACGGTCAACGCTGTTGACCTCCATACCGCCATAAAGGTTCAGGAGATGATCCTCGCCGAACTGGTCGTTGTAGCTTGCCGTCGCACGGAAGTCCCAGCCGTTCATCTTGTTGTCCGTGCGCTGGAAGATACCTCCGTTAGGAAGCACGGTCTCCGGAAGAGAGTAAGGATTGTCCGGATCGGTGTAGAGGAACGGATTGCTGTTCCTGATGGTCGATGTGCTCATCTCCCTGTAGGCCAAAGCCTGGTTGGAGTTGTCAAGCACATTATGCTCACGAGTTGTCTGCGAATATTTCACGGCGGCCAAGGCACTGAGTTCCACCTTCTTGATCGGAGTGAACTTCAACTCTGCCTGATTCCTGAAATTGAACACGTCCAGATCAAGATAGTTGTTGTCCAACTCGTACATAATGTTGAACGGAGCGTAGTTCCTTGTGTAGAACACATCCGGATCAAGAGTCCTGGAAGTGTTGAGTGCGTAGGAGTACGGGTTGATGTCGAAATCTCTCTTAACCTCGCCGGTCACGGCGTTGATCGAAGAACTCAAGGTTCCCGGAGCCCTCTGCTTTCTGTAGGAAGCGTTGCTGATGAGATTGAGGGACAGGTTGTCGAAGATCTTATAGGTCAGGTTCATATTCGCTGTGTAACGCTGAACCTTGCTCTGGTTCGTCCAACCTGGATCGTCCATTATACTCATTGACGCATAATAGTTTGTCTTCTCTGATCCACCGGAGATGCTGACAGAGTGCGTGTGCTGGATGGCCGTCGAGAACAGACGGTCGAACCAGTCGGTGTTGCGGTACTCGGCGGCACGAAGATATTCAGCCTTGGCCTCAGGAGTGTTGGCGAGAGCGAACTGCCCGGTCTTAGGATCGTACTGGCTGAGAAGCTGGTACATCTTGCCATAGACACCGCTGTCGGAAGCTGTTGAGGTGCTGGCATAGTTGAGCCAGCCCTTCTGCTGAAGTTCCTGATAGATGCCCATCTGATCCTGGGAGTTCATAATGTTGAAGGTGCTGTACATTGGCTTCAGGCGCATTGTATATTCACCATTGTAAGTGATGTGCGCCTGTCCGGCACGACCTTTCTTCGTGGTCACGACGATGACTCCGGCCATAGCGCGTGCTCCGTAGATGGAAGTCGCGGAACCGTCCTTGAGGATGTCGAAGCTCTCGATGTCATCGGAGTTGAGTCCGGCGATGGCGGAAGAGATCAGGGTGTTGGCGTCTCCGGAGGAAAGGTCCTCGGCGCTCACCTCGACAACGTCCTCCATAATCACACCGTCAACGACCCACAACGGCTTTGACGAGCCATAGATGGAAGTCGATCCACGGACACGGATCTTAGGAGCCGTACCGAAGGTACCTGACACGTTCTGCACGGACACACCGGCCACCCTTCCTTCAAGGGAACGGCTGATGTCGGCCATACCGTCCAGTTTCGCGTCATTGGCACTGATCTTTGTGGCGGAACCGGTGAACATTCGCTTGTCCATCTTCTGCATACCGGTCACCACAACCCCCTCAAGAACCTCTGAATCAGGATCAACCGTAATCTTCATCACGTCTGAGATCTCGACCCTCTTCTCCTTGGCTCCAAGGTAGGTCACAACAACAAATTTTGCACTTGCAGGCACTCCCGTGATCTGGAAGTTGCCGTCCACATCGGTAATGCTACCGATTTTGGTTCCTTCCACCGAGACGTACGCCCCGATCGCCGGCTGCCCGTCTTCAGAGAAGATGACATTTCCTTTGACGGTTCTCGTCTGGGCCGACAGCAGTCCTGCCGCTGTCAGTAGGAAGACCAAGACCATAAAGATTTTTTTACTCATAAAATTTGGTTTTGTTAAACTCCGCGTTTAGTAAAAAATAATCCAACCGCCTCTAAATCACTATCGAAGTTTTCCGCAAAAAAGGAATTTCGCTGATGAATATCGTAAAAAACGCCTTTCTCTATCGTTTAAGTGGGCCCACAAGATAGGCAAAAATTTTCATAAACAAGCAATAGGTTATATAAAAAACGCCATAAAAAAAATGCGCCCTGATCATCACCAGAGCGCGTTTCCTGCTTTTATTTGATTATATTCAAAAAGGTTATGCCACTATTGTTCAAATCGATGGCTGAAAGGCTTATTATAAATATTCCGATATGTCCGAATAAAAAATCTCATCCTCAAACTCGCTGTTTGCGGCGTAAAGAAAGCCTGTGGAAAAGTCAATGGTATAAAGTTCAAGCCACATCGGGACGATGAGCCTATGGATCAAACGACCATCCCAATCCCAGATCTGTAACTCTGTCTGATTCGGAATAGCATCCTGCACCAATCGATTATAATTACCGCAACGAACCACAATTCTGTCTAAAGAAGCCACCGGACGGGTATAAGTCTCATAGAATCCGTCTTCGATATGGACAGAGGAATCCGGAAAATCAACAGAAATCTCTTTAAGCAACTCTCCTTTATACGAGTAATACCTTATCTTCCTGAAACCACAATAAAAAGCGGCAAAAACTTTCCGTTCCTGATTTGTTACCACGTGGGAAATGTATCGGATCATGTTCGCATTATTGTCATCCCAATCCGGAACGTCACAAATGTGCTTTTCCACACCGCTCTCTCCAATCACTTGAAATTGCTTCGCTTCGTCCTCTGGCCGTGTTGTAATCATAGAACTGACATCAAGGTTTAAGAATTTGTCACCGATCCTTACCACTCCATTATGCGGCACACCACCAGTAATAAGCGGCTCTTTCGACACAATCTTAATTGAACGATCTATCACCTCCACCGTTTTGTAAGCATCAAGATCCGCAAGACAAAAGCCGTTCTTTGTTCCCAGCATACTTCCTGGATCCGGATTGATAAACTCGTCCGGGCCACGGCCTATCATTCCGGCAGAAAAACTTTTACCTGTCAACGGCAAGTCATAGAACTGAAAGATTCTGTCAACATTCTTTTGATAAAGGACAAGATACTTTCCCGTCACAATGAATCTTACGGGCATCAAGACAGGCATCGTGCTTTTGACGCGACTCATCTCCACTGTGTCAGTCACAGACAACGCCTCTCCTGGCCCAATGGAGACCACCGCCTCGTCCACTTTATGACATGCTGCCAAACAAGACAGAACAGCAAGAATAACGATGAATTTATTCATACGCTCAAAGAAGTTCAGTTCCTCCGGTTTGAGCTTTGATAAAACAACGACCACTGGATGTTGCATACAATATTCCATATTGCTTACAGTCATCGCACGCATAAAGGGTTAGTAACGGATCAGTCGAAGTGTCTTTCGTAATTGTCTTAAAACAAGTAACACTTTTCTGTTCTTCCTCTGAACATAGAGCCTTCGTGTTCGCGACAACATCCACTTGCGACACACAAAAAGCAGCAACCGATAACAAGGCTACAATCAAAGCCAACAAAGATACTTTTTTAGATTTCATATTATAATTGTTTAATAAACTGCCTATACAATCTACGATTACTCAATGGATTGCCAACAAAAACAGGATGTCTGTTATCATCAATGAGAAAATGATTGAAACGAGAATCGTTTAAAATATTGCGATTTTGCAAAGAAAAGGCATTGCCAGAATCTATGAATACCGGGAACTGATATTTACCGTCTTTAATTATAGACATTACTCTGGAATGCTCATCAACAGAAGGAGAGACTAACAACATTATATTAAACGCAAATTCATCAGATAAAGTAAAAAGCGGGTAATAATCAGACAAATGAGCCAATTTGCAATCAAGACAGTCTTCTGGGCCAAAATACACAATGAAAATTGGCCCAGTGAAAGAGCAATGAACATCCTTGATTTCACCATATTCTATAGATGTTATAACTTCGGGGAAATTTATCACCTGCTTTTCGAAATTACGGACATCTATATAAGTCTTTACATAGGTACAGCTAACCAACGAAAATAATATATATATCAACAATAACAGTTTCTTCATACCTACAGTATTCCATTTTGGTAAAGATATAAAATAATAATTTAAAAATCAAAATCACAATCAATCGCGATTCTCATTTCACCGATTTACAGAATAAAATAAGTAGCAGCATCGTGCGTCATAATTTGTTCAAATATATGAATTGTTTTTGTCATGAACTAAAAATCAATAGGTGTGCAGGCTGAAGCCTTGGGCGGAGGGGAGGTAGTTTACGCCCCACCAGCACATCTGGAGGAGAAGGAAGGAGAAAATCAGGATGAGAAGAGCGAAGCGAAGGGCTTTGTTGGAGGAGTCGGTCACTGAGCTTGTCGAAGTGACCGAAGACAAAGCATTGGCTTGTCCCTGACGCAGATGCAGGTACAGGAGATAGCTGAGCCAAGTGGCGGCGGCCCAGGTCTCCTTGGGATCCCAGGTCCAATAGTCGCCCCAGGCCTGCTTGGCCCAGAGGGCTCCCATCACTATACCCATCGTCAGGAAACCCCAGCCTATGCGGACGAGGGTGTCGCAGAGACGGAGGTCGGTTTCGAGCGGTCGCTGTAGTTCGACAGGCTCAATGACCGGTTTTCGGGTCAGCCAAAGGATGCGCACGGCGAGGATGGTGGCAATGCCCATCACGGCGTAGGCGAACATATAGACGATGACGTGCGGGACGAACCACGGGCTGCGGAGGGCGGGCATAAGTTCCTCAGTGTGAATCTCTGGCTTGAATATGTTTATGCACGCGAACATCACTGCCATCAGGCAGCCGAACGGCAGGACCCAGCGGTAACGCCAACGAAGATAGACCCCGAGGCCGATCAGCGAAAGGAAGAGGCTGAACCAGAGGCGGGTCTCCCCCATCGTGCGGAGCGGCGGACGGCCGAGCGTTACCCAGACCCCGACAATGAATGTTATGAATATAATCGAGCCCGCTCCCGTCAGAAGGACCGCCGGCATCCGACGCTTTGAGACCACCGACATTACGGCCCCGGAGAGCCACAACGCGGATGCGGCCAACGCGAACCAAACAAATGAATCCCAACTCATTGTCGTTCCTCCTTTTTATTGAATATTCCTTCGGAAGAATCTGGTCCGGAAGAAAAAGCCTTCTTCCTGAAACGAGGCTTGAACCCGGCGAAGAACACCATCGCCGCGGCGGAGACGAGCAGCAGCCACAAGGCGACGCGGAAAACCTCCGACATCGGCGAATGCACACACTTAAATATGCTCGCAAACTCCCCTCGCTCCGTGTCCGACAGGTAGTCCGACTGATAGATCCACCACGAGCCGACCCTCGCAGGATGGTTCACGGCGATCCTCGTGTCGTAAGAACGGCCGTCCGGAAGGGTCAAGGTGACTTCGGAGGAATATTCATAGACAGAGAAATCCCTGAGTGTCAGTTCAAAAGGGAGCTTGACAGACGCGTCGGTATATTCATTTCTCGCATAGTGCTCCGGGGCGTTCGGCATCGCGATCATTCTTGCCCGGACGGTTCCTCCGGTGCCGAATATTCCGGCTATCAGAATCACTGACAGCCCAAGATGGGCAAATGTCACCCCGAGGCGATGCCTGCTGAAATTATGAATATCCTCGATCGTGTTCAGGGTGACGGTCATCGCAAGGAACAGCAGAGCAAGGATGAAGATCGGCGACCGGCTCATATTCCTGAAACCAAGAACGCCGAAAAAGCCGTTCCCGCTCCCATCCTGCGGGGTTAGCCCGAAGATGAGAAGCAGGAACAGTACTATTGAAATCGAGATTATGCAGGCCTTCCGCCCGGCAAGATGTCTGTACAGCGGCCAGCGGTCACGCAACGCATAGATGACCACCAGAAGGCAGACATAGACCAGGGCCGCGACAAGCCCGAACGAATGGCCCAAGGCAGACATTACGCCTCAGCCCACTGCTTGCGCAGAAGGTCAACGGCAGCGGCGACAGTTGTGGCGCGGTCGCCCTTGGTGCCGCACTCGAAGCTTACATACTTGTCGTAGCCGATCTCCTTGAGAGCCCTGAATCCGTCAACGTAATAGTCCTTCTCACCGTCCTCGCCCGGCATAACCCTGCGGCCGCGGCTGGCGATGTGGACGTGCTGGAGGTACTCCTTGCCAGCGGACATCAACGCGCCGTAGTCGGAAGTCTCCTCGGACATATGCCAGAAATCACCCATAGCCTTGACTCCCTTGCTGTCGGAATCACGGGCGATCGCCGCGGCGTCGGCCACCTGGCGCATATAGAAGGCCTCGTTCCTGTTAAGCGGCTCAAGAATCACGGTCGTGCCGTGCTCAAGGGCGAACTCTCCAAGGTCGTGAAGCTGCTCGCAAAGGTAATTGCGGGTGTCCATCGTGTGAGGCTTGCACGGAGTCTGGTGGTTGAAGGCCGGAACCATAATGACTCCGGTCGAGCCAAGTTCTCCGGCAGCGGCCACGATCTCACGCATAGTCCTGTCAAACAGTTCCTTGACAGCAGGATCCTCGGCGAGGATGAATCCGTCAAAGCCGGCGCAGATCGCCGACACCTTGATGTTTCGCCCACTGAGAGCATCCTGAATCTCTTTCACGCGGGAAGCCAGTCCACGTCCGCCCGGCTCGAAACCGACGACTCCAAGGCTCTCCATAAAGTCCAGTTTCTCGGCCAGACTCTCGCCCGGAGCTATTCCCTCCTGAAACGAAATCTTCAGTTCAAGGTCGTTTCCGGTCTTCTTTTTATCGTCCGATGCGGCGACGCACCCCGGCAGCACCGATGCCGCGGCCAATGCCGCCGACCCCGCCGCCGCTGTCGCCAGAAAATTTCTTCTGTTCATATTCGGTTACTTTTCTGCTCCCGGGACAGGGACGGTGTACTTGCTCATATCCATCTTGCCGAGCTCAAGCTTCTCCGGGAGGTAATCCAGGTCGGAGGCGCTGATCTCGTCCCAGGTGATGGTCTTGCCGGTGTAGGCGGCCTCGCGACCCATCACGCCGCAGAGAGATGAAATGCCACACTCGCCTGCCTCAACGTGAGCCTCACCTTTGCGGATGTGGTTCACCCAATCCACGTGCTCAAGCACATACGGATTGGTCTGCTGGAACTGAGCCTTCTCGGCCTCACCATCGAACTGCCAAAGAATATTCCCCTGAAGGTCACGGATGGCGAAATCCGTCGAACTCCAATAGCCTTTGGTTCCACGGACATATTCACTGACATTGTTGGAGCAGCCGTCGATCTGGCGGGACATACTGTGCAGATGGACTCCGTTCTCATATTCAAAGTCAATGCTGAAGTTGTCGTACTGGTCGCCGGTGATTCTGCGCTGACGGCTTCCGAAGCCCGTAGCCTTGATCGGGTGTTTGCCGATCATCCAGTTGAACACATCGATGTTGTGCACGTGCTGCTCGACGATGTGGTCGCCGGAGAGCCACTTCCAGTTGACCCAGTCACGGATCATCCATTCCATATCGCTCCAGCCCTGCTGACGCTCCTTGTACCAAAGCATTCCCTGATTCCAGTAAACGTTGCCGCCAGTGATCTCACCGATCATTCCTTCCTGGATCTTCTTGAAAGACTCGACGTAAGGCCTCTGGTGGTGACGCTGAGTTCCTGTCACGACGCTGAGCCCCTTGGCCTCGGCCAGCTTGGCGGTCGCCATAATCTGACGGTAGCCCTTGGCATCCACAGCGATAGGCTTCTCAAGGAATGAGTGGACACCTTTCTCGGTGGCATACTGGAAATGAGCCGGACGGAAGACCGGAGGAGTGGCGACAATCACCATATCCACACCTGAGTCAATGACCTGCTTGTAGGCATCGAAGCCGGTGAAGCAGTGATCCTCAGGAACTTCCTGGTTCCATTGGTTCTTGATGTTCTCGCGAAGGCCGTTCAGACGGTCGGCGAAGACATCGCCCAAGGCTGTGACCTTGATCCCATTGGCGGCGTTAAGAAGGTCATTGACAGCACCGCTACCACGGCCGCCGCAACCGATTACACCAACCTTAAGTTCCTTGCCGTCAATGGCTTTGTCAGGAAGTTCAGGCACATAGTACTCGCCCGGCTGCCTGAGGGGAGTCATCTTGCCGGATTTGTCACCGCCCGCGCAGGCTGACAGCAGGACGCTGCCTCCTACCAGACCTACACCTATCTTGGCGCTCTTGCCAAGAAAGGATCTTCTGTCCATTTTGTTGCTCATTTTATTAATAGTCTTTATGTTATTTAATTATTAACAGTAATTCCTTCAGGAACGTCGCACACGACTCTGAAACCGATACCCTTGACATCGGAGTACCACCAGATGCTCTTCGGATTCTGCGGATCGGTGCGGAGCCAATCGTCATTCCGGGTGTGGCTTCTGGCGGCGCAGCGGACCTGCGAGGCGTCATCTGAATATGCCCCTCCGCGCACCACGAACTCATCGCCGCTCTCCGGCCCCCGCGGATCCAAAGCCCCGTCAGCTATCTTCGAATATGCGTCCGCGGCATACCGATCGGAGCAATATTCCATCACGTTACCCAGCATATTCTTGAGTCCGAACGGGTTGGCCTTCACCTCGGAAGGCTCCTGAGTCTTGCCGAAACTGTCTTCTGAATATACCACATAACTTGCGATCGAGGTGGTGTCCGCCCCGAAGAGCCTGTTCCAGAATGTTTCCTTTGAATATTTCTTCGGGCTTCCTTCGAAGAAGTACGGAGTCTGGGTGCCGCCACGGGCTGCATATTCCCATTCCGCCTCGGTCGGAAGACGGTAGTTTCGTCCGGTTTTGATGGAAAGCCACTGGCAGAAGGTCTCCGCCGCGTAATGCGTCATCGTGATCGCAGGCCTCTCGCCCATTCCCCAGCCTTGGTCCGGGAATCCGAACGGCGGGGTAGGACCGCTTACGGCATCCACATCCGGACGGTTGTTGTTGGCGTAGATCTTCTCAGGAGGGGTTCTGCCCTCGGACATCGTCTCGTTGTAAAACGCCCAGAACTGATGCCAGGTCACCTCGACCTCACCCATAAAGAACGGAGAGATCCGGACCTTTTTCTGAGGGCCCTCATCCGCAGAGCGGAACGGCTCGTTGTCCGGGCTGCCGATCGTGAACTCACCTCCGGGAACCGCGACCATTTTGATCGCCGCCGTCGTGCCGGGTACCGTCTCCGTGAAGTTCGTGAAAGAAGTCACCACGGCGGCACTGTCATATTTCTCGCCTCCGCCAGTGTCCATCACCTTGCCTTCCAGCCTCTTATGCTCGTAGCCAGGCATATCGTGCCCTGTGTTCAGGTGGCAGCTTATGCACTGGAGATTCAGTTTCTTGGCGTTCTCTTCATAGTAGAGATGGGCGGTAATCCCGTCATCGGATATTCCTGAAGGGAAAAGATTGACGTGGCATTTCTCGCAGGATTCGTTATAGACGATCTTCGTTCCGTGCTCAAGCGTTCTCTTTGAATTCCAATCGATTTCGTCCTTGTCCTTGGTCATCTTGGCCCACAGATCCTTTGCACCGATCCGTGCCTTGACCATATAATAGCGAAGGTAGCCGTTCTCTTTCGGAGGAAGATGGCAGGCGGCGCAGTCGGTCACCACTCCACTCTCGCTGTTGTAGTGCTCGGACTTCTTCCAGTCCGCATCAGCCTGCTCGTGGTAGTGGCAGCTCATACAATACTCATTGGTGGAAGTGCGTGTCATCGCCCCTCCCACCGCCAGCATAGCACATACACCAATCGCCAGCCCGCCAAGGCCAGCGAATATGATCACTTTTTTCCTGCCTCCCATAGTCGTGTTCCAAACCTGTTAAAAACAAATCCGGTAAATTTACACAAAACCTTTCAGAATGCAAATTTTTTTCGAGGTGGGTTCTTCCTTTAAAATCAACAAGTCAGCTCACCTATGCCAGCACGGTTCTCAGAATGAGTACTCTCCCGGACCGATCTCATAGATTTCGTAACTACTGTCATCAAGCGGTCTGAGAATCGCGGCGTCCGTGCTTTTCGGGACATAGACCGTGGCGCGGGTTCCGAAAGGGACACGGCCTTCCATACGCACCTTGTCACCGTTCACCTTGACTTTGGACACAAGTGTCCCGTAAGGAGTCCGGGTCGTGTAGGAGACATCCTCAAGCTCCTTCACGGGAATAGGACGGATGATGATGTGCTTGAAACCAGGCTCATCAGGATCTGTCTGAACTCCAGCGAGCATCTTGTAGAACCAAACGAGGCCGCCACCGAACATCGGGTGGTTCCGCGAATCGGTTCCGTCCCATTGCTCCCACGTGGTTGTAGCGCCTTGTTCAAGCCACCATCCGAAACTCGGAAAATCCTTTTGGTTCAGCAGGGTCCACGCCACATCGTTCATACCATTGAGAGCAAGAGTCTCGTAAAGGAATCTGTGTGCGACGAATCCGACATTGACGTGGCCGTTGTATTTGCCCATCAACTCTTCACGGAGTGTGGCGCGGACATCCTCAAGTCGTTCCTGAGGTACACCCATATACAGAGCATAGACGTTGCCTCCGAAGTCTCCGTAGCTCTTGGCTTCCGGATCGTAGTAACTTCTGTTGAACGCATCCCTGATTCCGTCAGCCTTTTCCGAATACTCTGCGGCACATTTCTCGTCACCAAGAACCTTGGCTGTCTTCGCTGTGATGTCCGCACACAACCAGTAGAAGAATGTGTGGACAAGTTCATCCTTCGGCAGGCCGAAAGCCGGCGCCCAATCTCCGAGGTTGTACCAATAGAGTGGCGTTCCCTGTGGTGTAGGCTTATGGAACGACGACGTTCCGTCCTCTGTCCGCCAGGTGTCATAGAAACGCATAAACGCCTTCATCGGGCCAAGACAGCTTGCGAGAAGATCCTTGTCACCGTAGCGGTTGTAGAACTCCCACGGCATAACGCAGATGGCCGCACCCCAAGCCGGACCGCCTCCGCAGCAAGGTTCCCAAGGAGCGCCGTTCGGCACATAACCCGACTCTGGATTCTGACTGCCTTTGACATCACCGATCCATTTGTTGTAGAATGAGGCGGCGTCAAAATTGGCAAGGACCATAGGCATCGCGACCTCACCGTCACCCGTGTATGGAAGTCTTTCTCTATGAGGACAATCGGAGGCCACCCCTGCGTGCATATTGTCCACCTGAGACTGTCTCCAGATCTTTTCGATCTGACAGAACAGCGGATTCGAACAGTCGAACTCAGCGTTGGGTTTCACATCGGAGCCGACCGCCTCGGCGACTATCCGCGAAGCATCAAGATCTTTGATCCCGGAAATGATGGCCTCTCTGAAAACATACCAAGTGAACTTCGGATTCAACGAGACCTTCCCATCGGACGCACAGACATATTCACACCTGCCGGCAGGATACTCAGACAGATGGTTGACCTTAAGAGTGTCACCCTTGCTAACATTGACACCATCCAATTTGACCCAGCCCGAAATGACCTTGCCGAAATCGACCTTGAATGTTCCATCTTCGAGTTTCTCGAAAGAGACCGGATTCAAGACTTCCACTACCTTGTCTGTCGGCCCCATATTGGCTACAAGTCTGCCCTGAGGAGCCTCCTTAACGGCAGCGTACCCTAACGAGGAGTCATCCAATCCAGGCTTGTTCCATCCCGGAATCTCAAGGTTGGCGTCATAGACCTCTCCCTGGTAGAGGTTGCTGAATATTATCGGAGAATGCGCTTCCTTCCAAGTGGTGTCCGAGCAGACATATTCAATGTGCCCATCCGAATATTCAAGTTTCATCTGCAGGATGAATCTCGGGTAGCCGTAGTTCGCTATGGTGTTGTTGTTGAACAATCCTTCGTGGAAATACCCGCTTCCAAGAAGCATCGAGACGGCATTCGCGCCCTTATCGAGCATATCAGTGATGTCGTAGGCGAGGTACAGGGTCCGATAGGCTGTGACTTCCGGCTCCAGAGGGATTCTCGGATTGGTGAGAAGCGCCGGCCTTGCCGTGTAGTCGGTCAGCCCGGGAACGAAGTAGTCATCTCCGACCTTGCCGCCGTTGACGGACATCTCGAACCAACCAAGTCCACAGACAAAAGCTTTTGCGCGGACGAGACCATCCCTGACCGTGAACTCTTTTCTGAATATGGGAGCGGAGTTGTCCGCTGTCGGGTCGCTGTCATCCTGCCAGGAAGCGCCGATCCACTGAGCCTTCCAGTCGCTTTCTCTGAACATTCCTGTAGTCCAGTGAGCAGGTTCCGCCCACGCTGACACTTTACCATCCGCATTCCAGATTCTGACAGTCCACCAATAGTCCTCCATAGAATCCATCTCCGGTCCCGAATATGCGACCAGATGGGACTCGCTTCCTGCCATCTTTCCCGAATCCCAGATGTCCGCCTTACCTTCCTTGAGAGCCTTCCTGTCGGTGGCCACGAGAATCTGCCAGGCGGTTTGGGTGGTGTTGTTTATCCACGAGAGCCTTGGCGTCTGTGTGTCAATGAGGATGCCATTCCCTTCCTGATACTCGCAACGGAGGGCTTCCGGTGCCATCTTTTTGTCATTTACGCAAAAGCCGAGCACAACCCCCATAAACAATAAGCCCCCCAAGGCCAATCCTAATTTTGTTGTCTTCATCTGACCGGGATAATTTTGTGTCGCAATGTAACAATATTCATAGATAAATGCAACTGTTGATGATTTCAGAATCAGCTGATCCCTATCGTTTGCCTAGCGACCTGCAACGTTCTGTACCCAAATATTTTCTGTCGGTCATTTATTTCGGTTCGGTCTGCGGCTGACGCTGAAGACGGGGAGGATGAAGATCACGGCGAGAATGGAGAAGAGCATTCCGGAGATGGTGCCTACAGCGAAGTCGAACCAGAAGACTTCCTCGGGGCCGTCGGTCAGGAACGGAAGGAGGCCGAGGATAGTGGAGACTATGGTGAGGGTGATCGGGTTGATCTTGCGGGAGTAGGCTTTGACATAGAGGCGGAT
>OIZT01000649.1_pt1 | contig 20026 bp, 15 predicted proteins | sample 1588611 | NCBI WGS metagenome assembly OIZT01 (sample SAMN03283278) | human gut metagenome | biome: human-associated habitat; material: feces | host: Homo sapiens | place: Peru | collected 2012
TGTTGTATGTGAATAAGGTGTCGGCATACGAGAATTCGTATTTCGACTGAGTGGCAGTAACGGTATTATCATTATCGTTGTAAGCGAATGATATCTCGCGCTTCATATCGCCAGCCGACATAGATATCGTGAGTGGGCGATGGCGTAGGTCGTAGGTTATATCGATATTGCTACCATCGCTACCGCTAATATTCTTCACCTCGGCTGCATTACCTAAGGCACCGTCTTGGCGTGTAGCAAACTGTACGTATCTTAATGTAGCCTTAGCGCGATTTGCATCCTCAGAGTCTACAATCTGATATGTAGCAAAGCGACCTTTGCCTGTTGTGTTCTCAGAGAAGTTCACACCATAGCTAACAAGTACATTTCCTTTGCCCGAAGTTTTACCATTTATAGTCACGAAGCCTTCATCGCCTTCTGTCTGCACTATTTTCCATGGCGAATAAGATACAAACTTCAGCGAATCGGAAGATTCGTTGGCATAGCTATAGCCAATAGGATAGTTGCCTGTAGAAGGCAAAATGACCTGAATACTATAGAAAGATGATGGTTCCTGCTTCTCGCAAGAAGCAACCAAAGCAACGGCAGCCATAGCTGCAAAAATAGTTTTGATAATCTTCATACTAATATTTAAAGCCTCACCCCAACCCCCTCTCCAAAAGAGAGGAGAGTGATTAGCCTATTTGGTTAGGATATGGAATGATGTTGGCTTTTTATTGATTATATATTATTAATAATGTTATGCTACTATTATGTGATTTTTAATAGTTTATATGGGTAACTACTCTCCAATCTTTTGGAGAGGGGGTGTGGGTGAGGCGAGTCCTACACCTGTATTCCTTCTTTCTACCGACAGCTCTATGCTCATCGACGGATTAACGTTGTATCTTACCGATGCACCTATGCGGTCGCCCAGTTCCTGCATGTTGTATAAGGCGTAAGGCATGCGGTGGTTGTTTACAAGCGATTTCTGTCCATATACAAAAGCCTCCCAATGTTCATCAAATCTGTAGCCTATTACAGCCGATAGTCCTGCATCGCGATATGAGTCGTGTGCCCAATTGATATTGCTGAAATATCCTCCTGCAGCTATAGTCAAGCGGTTTGTAATAGGCTTCACATACATTGCCGAGATGTCTTGTGTGAATCCTACGCCACTATACGAATGTTTGCCAAATTGCGCAAACATGGATAGTCCGAGGTTCATGTTTAGTCCTTCGTGCAAATCCCATGGCATGGAATATCTCCAACTATAAGGGCTAAATCGCCATGAGTCTACTTGTCCGAAACTATTTATCCTTGGCAGACACAACGAATCTTTAGGCGTAGCATATATGTTGTCCATATATTCCATGCCTAAGGTCTGTGCGCCAATTGCAGGTTGGCTAATGGTGTCAACCTTCATGTCGCTTTGGGCATGAGATAGCTGACTTGCGCACAAAGCGACAAAGATTATGAGTGTCTTGATGATTTTCATAGCTGCAAACTTACACAAAAATATTTGAATAAGAATCTAATCTAATGGTTTTTAACTTGTTTTCAGACAAAGAAACAGCTTGCTATCTTATTGCGTGGCAATATGCATGTCCTGTATACGTTAACTGCCACAAGAGAACCATATACTTGGCGCTCTTGTGGCAGCAATATTAAACTTATTCTTCACTCTTCGTTCTTCACTCTTCACTTCTTCACTTCTTCCTTCTGTAGATACTCCTTTACAGTCATGTCGAATTCTTTCTTAAAGCATTTAGAGAAATACTTTGGATTGTTGTAGCCTACACGTACAGATAGTTCTGTAAGCGAGATGTTCGGATTCCTGCGTGCTATGCGGCATGCTTCTTTCAGGCGTATTGAAGTGATGAATCCCGATATGTTCTGACCTGTTAGGGCGCGAAGCTTGTTGTAGAGCGTAGAACTGCTCACCATCATATCTGATGCAAAGCCTTCGCGGTCGTAGTCGGCATCGTCGAGATGAGCTTTCACACATTCTATAGCTTTCTGAACGAAAGTTTCGTCAGGGTTGCTATAATGTTGCTCTTCAACCACGAATTCTGTCTGAGCGCTAAACTTACGTCTGATGCGTTCGCGGTTTTTGATGATACTTTGCACACGTACCAATAGCTCGTTTAGCTTGAACGGCTTAGTCATATACTGGTCGGCACCAGTTTCGTATGCCTTGTTACGGTCTTCGTCGCGAGTTTTGGCTGTAAGCAGCAATACAGGTAGCTGACCGTAGTCGTCGCTTTGTTTGATGCGTTGTGTTAGCTCTATGCCGTCCATCTGTGGCATCATCACGTCTGAGATTACGAGGTCGAGGCTTTCCTTCTGTATTATGTTCAGAGCTTGTACACCATTCTTTGCAGTAAGCACTCGGAAATGTTGTGCTAATAGTTGCTTCATTAGCGATAGCAACTCTTCGTTGTCTTCTACCACGAGAATGGTGTATCCGTCGGCAACTTCAATATCACCAATAGCCTCGTCGTCGTTGTTGGTTGTAGCAACGTCGTTAAGCCTATGACTTGTAGCCAGTTCTGAATACTCTATTTCTTCATCGCTATATGCCGATTTGTCGGTAGGTATTTGGATGGTAAATGTTGTTCCTTCGCCCTCTACGCTTTGGCAATTTATCTTGCCATGGTGTAATACCACAAGGTCGTGAGTTAGCGACAAGCCAATACCTGTACCTACGGTATTCATACGTCGATAGTCGCCATCGAGGAATCTGCTGTATAGGTGTCGCAATTTCTCTTTTGATATACCAATACCTTGGTCGGCAACAGATATGATCATAGTCTTCTGCTTTAATTGCAATTCCACAACTATCTGCCCATTCTCATGGCTGTATTTCACGGCATTAGACAACAGGTTGTAGAGAATCTTATCCATTTTGTCGGCATCGAACCAAACGTCAATCTTGCTGCTATCACGATAGTTGAATATCAACTTTATTCCGCGAGCTTCGGCCATAGGTCGTATGTTGTCGCATGCAGCTTCTATGAATTCTGCTATGTTTTGTTTGCGCACCTTTAGCTTCAGCTGTCCAGCTTGCGATTTCCTTACCTCCAGTATCTGGCGTAGTAGTCGCGTTAGGCGATTGATATTGTTTTGCATTATGCCATATTGCTCGTCGTGTCCAGGAGCCTTTTGGCGTAGCATATCAATGGTTGCAGATATTACCGTGAGCGGAGTTAGCAACTCGTGAGTGATATTGGTAAATACCACAGCCATCTGTAAGCGGTTTTTGGTTTTGATATGGTTGCGATACCATCTGATAGAGCCATAGATAGACAGTATTAGAAGTACAATATATGTCGCATATGCCCACCACGACAGATACCAAGGTGGCAATACCTTTAGCTTGAGGGTATATGATAGTTCTGTCCATCTGCCATAATTGTCGCAAGCTCTCAGATGTAGGGTATACGAGCCTGGCGAAAGGTTTTCGAACGAAGCCATGCGCTGATAGTTGTCAGTATATCTCCAATCGTTGTCATAGCCTTCAAGCTTATATGCATATTTGTTTCGAGCTTGGCTTGAATATGTTAGGAGCGAGAATTCTACAGACAATCTCTTTATATCGCTTGGAACCTCAATTGTTCGTGTATAGCGTGGTGCGATGGGTGATATACGAGCTCTTTCAGTAGAGTCGAGATCGGTATATGATACACCATCTGCGATGATATCTGTAACAATAAGCTTTCGCTTAGAGGTGTCGTTGATGTTTATATCTCGTTTTGGTATAAACGAAATAAGACCGTTGTTGGCACCAAAATACATTTCATCCTTGTATTTGAAAACAGAATTAGGGAAGAAAGATGCATTTTGCACTCCGTCTTCTTCTGTGAAATGTGTTACAAAAGTTTTCCCCTTATCATCGAATATAAGTCGGATGATACATTCGTCGGAATTCAACCACAGGTGTCCATAGTTATCTTCGCTTATAGCAAAAACCTTGTCGCCATCTATGCCGTATTTCTTATTTACAGGTTCGAAGCAGTCTTTTTCGGTATCATATCGAAATAATCCGCCGCTATTACTAATAGCCCACAAGATATTACGGGAATCGATGAAGCAGTTGGTAGCATCTTCTACTGCATATTTATGGTTTTCCGGATAATATCTATGGAATGCGAACGAACCATCTTTCTTAGGTGTAACCTTTATGATACCTATATTTTCAGTTGCCGCCCAAATATTGCCCTCTTTATCTTCGGTAATACCTCTAACATCGCAGAAAGGATAGTTGCCGTTTTCGTCTTTCATCACAAGAGCTTCGCCCGATCCATCGGGTCTGACAAAACTAAGGTATGCACGTTGGCCTACCCATAAGTTTTTGTTATGGTCTTCGAAGAGTGTGTTTACCACGTTGTCTCTAAGCCAGCTATTTGGATTGCTATAAATGGCTTCTGCAGCTTTGCCATTTTCCTTCACCATTATGCCGTTACTGTTTGTGGCAAACCATAATTGTCCGTTATATCTGCGTATGATAGACGTTATACGAGTAGACAGACCTGTATTGTTGAGCTCTGCAAATCCTGGTATGTCGGTATTATATAGGGTTTTGCCATCTTTCTTGTTGTATAGTACAAGACCATTAGGGCTTACACCCAGCCAAAACCATGTGCCGTCAGCTGTATATATAGAAGATACGGCACCTATGTTTACAGGGTCTTTGATATTGCCAAGTTGTGAGAACTGGAATATTGCTGGCGAGGATGCAAATTGGTAAATATGACCAGAAAATGTTGCTGCCCAAATATTTCCCATGTTGTCTATGTTGAGGTTGTAACATAGTCCAATAGGATTTGTACCTGCATAGGTATAACAATTTGCTTGTAGAGTAATAGGGTCTATTAGACAGATACCCTCGCGCGAACTTGCCCATATCTTGTGTGATATGGGATCTTCTATTATCTTATAAAATGTATAGAATCCTGTTGCGTTGATAGGAATATTTAGATGTTCGGCGCGAGGACCTTGCTCTGGATTAGGTATCATTTGTAAGCCTTCGCTCCATGAGCCTATCCACAATCTACCCTTGCTATCAAGATATAGCGAATAGGCAGAATTAAAATTGTTTATCTTTTCGTATCTTTGGAACGTACGCTTCTTAGGATTAAATATCAATACACCATCGCTCCATGTGCCAAGATACAAGTTGCCATGTCCATCGTCGATTATAGATTTTACACTAATATGTCGGTCGGCAGACTTCTTTCCGTCACTATCAAGGTATATGGAGTTTTTTTCTGTATATGTATCAAATTTGTGTGTCTTTTCATCATATCTTGTCAATCCTCCATCTGTGCCAATCCATACTGTGCCGTCAGTAGAAGTATATAATGTATATATAGTTCGATATGAATCTCCTTCTATAAATAAAGTGTTGAAGCTTCTTGTTTTCATATCGAAGCGTGCCAAGCCATTGCGCGTGCCCAACCACAATATTTTATTATTGTCTTCGGTTATGCTCAATACGGTATTGTTTGGCAATATGCCTGGCGAGAAAGCTGTAGAGCGGAAGTTATGGAAGTCATATCCATCCCATGATTTTAGTCCAGAGTTTGTACCGAGCCACATAAGTCCTCCGTGGTCGAACATCATCCAACGGCACTCGTCGGCAGGCGATAAGTGGATGGTATTCACCAATCGGTATGGCAGATTTTGTGATACGGTTGTAAGAACGTAACAAAATAAGCAAGAAAAAATGTATAATAAACGTTTAGCTAACATTATATGTTCTTAATAGAGATTTATATGATATAGATGCAAAGATACATTAATTGAGGTAAAATATGAAGTTTTATAGTGTAGATTTTATTAGAAAATGTGTGTTTTTACTTAAAAAGGAGTATTTTCTGTTAAGAAAAGGAGTAATAATAGTTATTAAAGGTATGAAAAATGGTATTTAACGATTTGGTCCCCTTTAATAACGAATTTCCTTCCGTTGATATTTATAATATTGCTATCTTTGCAATCAGAAATAAGAAATAAACGTTTTCATAAGTTTTAGTTTAGTTAGAGATTTATACGATTGTGATTCTGTTTTTAGACTAACATTTTCAACATTCATTATGAAAATGCTCCATTCGCCCGTCTGTGATTGATAGGCAAATGGAGCATTTTTCATTTATGTTTATTTCGTTTTTTATTTCTTGCTGCGATATTTCACAGGTTCTATGTTGTCGTTGCGCAATACGTCGGCAAACTCTTGCGGTTTGATAGTTACTGGTCCACGCATAAACTCAGGTATGTTGTAGCTCTTCATAAACATGCGATGGAAGTCAGGGTCTTGCTGAGGCAGCTCAAAAGCCTTGGTGGTGTTGCCATCAGCATCTACATGAGCAAAGAATAGGCGAGTATAGTCGCCATCGTTGCGACGTGATGAGAAGATTATCCACTTGCCATTACTTGAGAAGTTGTGGAAACTCTCTGCCTGTGGCGAATTAGTCTTGGTGAGTGGCCATACCTTGTTGTCGGCTAAGCGAAGCATGTAGAGGTCGGCATCACGATGCCAAATATGGAAACATCCCCACTCACCCATCGAGAACAACAGATACTTGCCGTCAGGAGATATGCGAGGCAGAGTGGCGCTCTTGCCAAGCGATGCTGCATCGAATACCATTTCGCGAGGTCCAAACTGCATAGTCTCAGGGTTGAACGACTTGCGATATATAGAGTATTTAATCTCTTTCGAACGCATTATGCACTCTGTTTCGTGAGGAATAGTGTCGCGGAACTCAAAGTGGGCGCTAACATAATATAGCCATTTGCCATCTGGCGACCAAGCAGGATAGCATTCAAACTCGGTAGAATCGTTTTCGATATTCGTTACCTCGTTCTTGTCTACATCATATATAATAAGGTCAGACTGCGAGTCGAGCACCTCTATTTTGTTGATGTCGCGAGTGTGGAAGCTCTGCATGGTTTTGTTGGTGCTATAGGCAATAAGTTTTAGCCAAGGGTGCCATGCTGGATAAACTCCTGCCGATAGGATAGAATCGTTTTTCATGTTCACCTTCTTCACCTTGCCATCATAGGCAACAACGGTTCCTCCATGATTCTGGCGAGCATGAAATTGCATGCGATTAGGATTGTAAGCCTGATAATTGTGGCAATTGATGCATTGTCCTTCGGTTTCTACAGACAGAAGCATGTTGTTGTATATCACGCTCTCGTCGTAGTTCTCAAGGCAACGCTGGTTTATGGTTAGCTCTTCGTAGGTGACATACGAAGGTGCTATCAGACGATAGCTGATATAAGGGTCGATAGAATCTTTTGACACATGAATGGCGAAAGGCTTAAAGCGAGTCCACTTGTCGTCGTTCTTAGCAAATACCTCGACTGTGATGTCGCCACCTGCAGCCTTTGATGTCAGGTCTTTCCATTCGTCTATAGCAGGCATAGCCTTTTTGCCGCCACAAACAATCTCTTCGCCACTCGTAGCATAGCGAACCACTACGTCTTGAGCCTGCTGACATAGTTCCATAGATAGCGGAGCTATGTTTATAGGTATCGTCACGTCTACATAGTCGGGATACATCTTTGGCAGCTGCGAGCTGTCGGTATATTGTGTAGGAACCTCAGCCTGTCGGCAACTTGCAAGTAGCACGAGGCAGAGGGTGAATAATAATGTTAGCTGTTTCATTTGTTTAATAACTCTTCTGGTTTCTAATCAAGAAATATTCGTAATAGAAAGTGCCGCCATACTGAGGATACATTATTGGCTTCAGCTGCTCTTCTGTGAGTCCTGCGTTTTGCTGAGCAAGAGCCATAAAGCCTTCGTAGTTGGCTTTCACCTCTTCGTCGAATGGCATATGCGAAATGTCTACATGGTTTTCAAGATGACCATACAGATATGCAGCCTCTTGATAGTGGGTAGGCATGCGCTTACCTTGATGCAGCTGCGCATAGTGGAAGAATCGAGGCCAGAACATCTGGATATCCTTCTGTTGTAGAGCTGCCAGCAGGGTTTGCTCTTGGTATAGAGGGTCGTTGCTATCTTCGTTTGAGAATTCGTTGAGAAGATAAATCTCCACAAGGGTGTTGTCGGAAGTCAGCACATCATTGCTATTCATATAGTGGCGAATGGTAGAGAACTCCGAGTTCTTAGCCACGAGCTTAGGATTCTTTACGAACACTTCAAATTGCTCGCCATAGTTGGCATAATATTTAGTCTGCTTCAATATGTCGATATATTTTTGTGCAGCCTCCATTTCTCCATTTAGGATAGAGCATTTCAATAGATATTTAATGAAGTCTACTCTCCATCCATATTCCACTCCGTCTTCAAGACACCAACGATAGCAGAAGTTTATCTGGCCGTAGTTGTAATATATCTGTTTACCGCCAATCTGGGTCAGTCGCACTTCGAAAGGAGCGTCGCTATGTGCGTCGCCATTCTTATAATGGAACATCTCGTCGCCAGCACGTCCCAGGCGAGTTAGAGCCAAATTCTTCATCATCCACATCATTCGTGTAGGTTCTTCGTCGGCATCCATGTCGCGATATTCCGTTAATACTCCTTCCCAGTCCTTGCTATCGATGCAATGACTCATCACTATCTCGTGGTGGAAGTTCTTGTCTTTATACCAGAAATGCCATGTGCCTACAGCCACTAAGACTACAAGTGCAACTTGCGAAGCCCAGAACAATAAAGGCTTGCGTGGTTTTTCTGCCACCTCTATGCGTATTGTCAAAGCCAGAATAAGCATTAATGCCGTCATGGCAATCCATGGAGTATAATAAGCCATGTGGTTTACGTCGGTACGGAACAAAGGTAGGGCTGTATACCAAATGTCGCTTATGTTGGTCTGCGAGAAGATTGTACGATAGCATACCAACGGTACTGCAACAAGCGAAAGCACAGCCACGATAGCGTCGATAACTTTTCTGCCTATCGACTTGTTGGCTATCAAAGCCATAACAGCCATCGTTAATGCTGCTATGAGCGAATAGATGCCAACGAAAGGGTAGGAGAGGGCTACCGAAATAGGCAACCATATTGTGCGCATCCACCATTTTGTAGGCAGCACTCGATAAGCCCACACCATGGCGAAAGCCCAACTAAAGCCCATCGGAGCTATGAAGAAATGGCCGCGAAGCTTTAGATAGTATATCCAATAGCCAAGGTCTACATCTGTTATCACCACCAACGCTAATGGCACAAGGAGTAATGCCGAATAGCGGTCGGCTATACGGAATGCGTGCTTAAAGAGCCACATCATGAGTCCTAACCACAGACACAACAACGTGGTGCCAAGGGCTGGATAATAAAAATACTGAGTGAAATAAGTGCCGAGCCATGTCAGCAATCCGCCAGACACCACCATCTGCTGCTCGAAGAACATCTTTGAGTAGAGAAACAAGTTGAGTTCTTGCACCTTGAATAGGTAGTCCGACTCGTAGGTCGCAAGGGCTATGCCTACGGCAATCAACGCTACTATCGGTAGTAGCCATGTCTTAAGAAATCGGTAGATCATAGTTTTTTAGTTTGCCTATTTCCCAACTTCTCTACAAACTTGGAGTCGTTTTAAAAAAACGTCGGTCTTGTTTGGAGAGATGTTGGGTTTTGGCTTAATTATAATGGTTAGTTTTTATTATTTCTTCTTAGGTCTTCTGCGTGCCCATCCTTCTTCCGAGAAGTCAGGCTCTTCGTCTTTGAACTTAAACTGTCGTCCCTTCATGAGTTCGCGCCAATCGCCATTAGCGCTGTCACGTCGACGCTCAGCCTTGCTCTTTCTTCCGCCACGCGAGTCGCCAGCCTGACGTCTGTCGCCACCTCTTCTGCAGCCTTCTCTGCTTTCGCCACGGTTTGCTTTGCCGTGTCCAGCCTCGTCGGCATCGTTGCATCTTACTGTGCGACCTTTATATTCCAAGCCGTTGATGGCTTTTATCACGCGGTTAGCATCGCCCTCAGGCACCTCGATGTAAGAGAATTTAGAGAGCAAGTCGATATGGCCAACCTCCTGGCGCTGCTTCATGTTGCGGTTAAGGAACTGCATCACCTCGCCTGGATAGAAACCGTCTGCCTTACCAAGGTTGATGAACAAACGCTTGTAGCCAGCTTCTGTTTCGTGCTTACGACGTCCGTTTGAAACCTTAGAGCGTTGTGCGCCCTTCTCCTTGCTGCCTCTTCCTGTAGGCTTCTCTATTTCTGGAGCATCCTTGTAGTAGTCGAGGAAACGGCCAAAGGTCATCGTAACCATCTTCTTTATCAAGTCTTCCTTGTCTACATACTCAAACTGGCGCATTATATCGCCCATGTATGGTGCAATCTGCTCTTCGTCTACGTCAGTCTTCATGATGGTGTCCATCTGCTTGTAGAGCTGCTTCTTGCAAATCTCCTCAGGTGTAGGCAACACTCCATCAACAAACTCTTTGCCTATCTCGCGCTCTATGTTGCGCACCTTTGTCTTCTCCTTAGAGTGGATGATAGAGATTGATGTACCCTTCTTGCCGGCACGTCCCGTACGGCCTGAGCGGTGAGTATAGTTCTCTATGTCGTCTGGCAAACCATAGTTGATAACATGGGTCAAGTCGTCGACATCAAGACCGCGAGCTGCCACGTCGGTAGCCACGAGCAACTGAACAGTATGCTGGCGGAATTTCTGCATCGTCAGGTCGCGTTGCTGCTGACTTAGGTCGCCATGCAGGGCTTCTGCGTTGTAGCCGTCTTTGATAAGCTTGTCGGCAACCTCCTGAGTCTCTATCTTTGTGCGACAGAAGATGATAGCGAAAATCTTAGGATAGAAGTCTACGATGCGCTTCAAAGCCAAGTACTTGTCGCGTGCATGTACCATATAATATATGTGGTTCACATGCTCCGCACCCTCGTTGCGCGAACCAACCACAATCTCCTTATAGTCGGTAAGATAGCTCTTGGCCACACGCTCCACCTCGCGGCTCATAGTGGCAGAGAACAAGAGAGTGTTGCGATCCTTAGGCACATTCTCGAATATCTCGTTTATAGAGTCGGCAAAACCCATGTTGAGCATCTCGTCTGCCTCGTCGAGCACCACATTCTCTATATTGTCGCATTTCACAACTCCGCGATGCATAAGGTCGATCAAACGACCAGGAGTAGCAACAATAATCTGCACGCCATGGCGCAGAGTGCGAATTTGTGTTTCGATAGATGCACCGCCATATACGGCAGCTACGTGCAAACCATCTATATATTTGGCAAATTCGTTCAGGTCGTCGGCTATCTGCAAGCAAAGCTCGCGAGTAGGGCTGAGCACCAAGGCCTGAGGAGCCTTTAGCTTAGGGTTCACCTTCTGCAGAGTAGGAATACCATAAGCGGCAGTCTTACCAGTACCAGTCTGTGCCAACGCAATAACGTCGTTGCCGTGACCTAACAAATAAGGGATTACTTCTTCCTGAACAGGCATAGGCTGTTCAAAACCTAATTCTTCGATGGCGCGGCGAATATCCTCGCATACGCCCAATTCTTCAAATGTCTTCAAATCTTTTTACCGTATTGAATGGTTATAAAAAAGGAAGGTCGAATTCACCCTCCCAGCCATTAATAGGGTGCAAAATCCTTCCGAAACGCTTGCGGCAATTATGCTTTTTGTTAATAATAAGCTACATACATTATTATATAATTGCCAAATTCGTCTGCAAAGGTACTGCAAGTGAGTGAAATGACAAAACAAAACACGAAGTTTTTGAGCCAAGGTTGTATTTGTTGTACATGTTGTATTCGTTGTCTTAAAAAAATAACCACGTTGTCTTTTATACGACTACTCGCATGCCCTTGTGCGACTACTCGCATTGCCTCCTTCGCCTATTCAAAATGCCTCGTGCGACTACTCGCATGTTTTTTTATCCTATAGCCAACAACTAAAAACTCGATAATTGTGGATTATTCAGCAGAAAAAGTGTACATTTGCATCGGTAATGACTAATCGAGAATTAGTAATTGATAATCCACCATGTGTGGAATTAAAAGAATTAAAAGAAGTTAGAGAAGTTAAAGCCATATGTTTTATGGCAAAATATCTGTCAAAAAGGCTATTGGCTATAACTTCTAACGACCAACGGGAGCGATAACTTCTTTAACTTCTATAACTTCTGAAATAATCTAAAATAAAATAGGAACTTATATGAAAATAGCTGTATTCTGCTCTGCCAACAACAATATAGACCCCGATTTCTTTGCTATGACCGAAGAAATGGGCAAATGGATGGCTGAGAATGGACATAGCCTCGTGTTTGGAGGTTGCAATATCGGTTTGATGAATTGCATAGGTAATGCCGTTAAGGCTAATGGTGGACGAACAATAGGCGTTGTGCCTTCGCTGGTAGAGAAGGGTGGCAAAACCTTCAAGAACCTTGACGTAGAGATTCCATGCGACAACCTCAGCGACCGCAAGGATATAATGCTGTTGCAGAGCGATGTTGTCGTTACTTTGCCTGGCGGCATAGGCTCGCTTGATGAGATTTTCACCGTTGCCGCATCTCATACCATAGGCTATCACCACAAGATGGTGATACTCTACAACATGAAAGGCTTCTGGAATTCCCTCATCGCCATGCTCGACGACCTGCAGCAGAAAGGCATGATTCGTGGCGATTGGCACGACTATATCGAAGTGGCTAACAACCTGGAAGAACTGAAGGCTAAAATTGCAGATTGCTAATATTTAATATTAACGACAATAGGGACAACCCCTTGCTTGTTGCCCAAATAAAAAGCGGAAAGACAACTGATAATCCCCAGTTGTCTTTCCGCTTTTTATTTTTATTCCGCAGTTTCCTTTATCTTTGCTAAGTCATTTCCTCGATATACAATTGCCACTTGGTGAATATGAGTTCCATTCATCATCTGCGGCAAACGGGCATCATTGGCATATTGAGCAAGTTGCTTTACTGCTTGTTTATATGCTTCCTCCACATCTCCATCAGAAGCACTTGTTTTCAGAGACTTCAATTCCAAAAGATAGCTGTGTTCTATCTCTGGATAGTGAATCTTGTCAGGTATCAATGCCATGTCGCAATATCCTCCATTTAATTCCATTTCCTGCACTACCATATAATAGTTGGCTTGATTCAGATAAGCGGCAATGAACCCCTGTATATTACGCTCCTGCTGAATGTTCGAATGAATGCTGGTGCAGTTTTGATAACCTTGGGTAATATACTTGAAAACTGGTTCAAGATTCCCCTCAAAAGCCATTTCGTCATAATAGTCGCCAATAACAGACGCCTTGATGTTGGCCTCCTTACCATACTCCTCAATCAGATAAGCATAATATTGGCGACGCACATTCTCATTCGGAATGCCCAATTTCACACGGCGCCCCTTTTTGCCCACTATCGTCAGCAAACCATAATAATAGAGCAAACTTGGAAACAACTCTGGGTCTACTAAGTCTTGAGCAGGAAAACTCTCATGAAGTTCGGCATAAATATACCCCTGGTTTGTAATCTCGCGAAGCAAACTATGCCTATCACCCTTCAACTTATCCAAATAGATGATTTTCTTCAACTTACCCGTATCTGTCATTGTATTCGGATCTATCATCTCTACAGGAGGTTTACCTGTACGGATGATGCTGCGAAGATAATAGATAACCATATCGTTGTTGAACATCGATGGGTCAACACCAAAGCTCTGCTCGGCAAAACAATAGTTGTCGTACCACGGCTTCATGTCGGCAACAAGCTTATCTGCCGACAGCTTTATCAGCCCCAATTCACTATAATACTCTATCATCTCTCGCAATTCCAGTTCGCTGAATCCCAACATCATATTAAAAGTAGGATCCATAGAGATATTCGTGGCAATATTATAGCCGCTTGATAAATCGTTTACCGTAACAGGACTTACTCCCATCATCAGTATACGCTCAAAAGTACCCTTAAACAGTTTGAAGAAATCACGATAGAAGCTCTGAGCATGAGTCAAGGCATGATATACCTTCTCACCCTGCTCGCTCAGCACATTATTCGTGAAATTATCATATTCATCAACTATCAGATAAAGAGGAATCTTCCTTGCCTTAGCCGACATTGTTATCGTATTGAGTTTGGAGGCAGCATCCTGGCAGCTTTTCACCTTTGCAATAGTATCTTCATCATAATACTTCGCATACTTCTTGATAAACTCATCAAGCACGATGCCGGAATAAGCATTGAAGTTATCATCAAGCGAACCCGTGCCAGATGCTGCAAGCGAATAGTCGAAAAACAGCACCTGATAGCGGCTCTGTAAGGATGTTGGATGCTTCTCTATCCAAGTTTCCTTAAAAAGAGATGAAAAATCCTTCTTCCCTTCCACATCATAATAGGCAGAAAGCATTCCGAGGAAGATGCTCTTTCCAAAGCGTCGAGGGCGGATGAGATAAAGGAAGTTTCCTGCTTCCTCTATCTGAGGAATGAACATACTCTTATCTGCCCAATAGCAATTTTGGTTGCGCAATTGGGTAAAAGATGATATTCCGTATGGTAATCTCTTGTAATCCATGATGAATGAAGTCTTGCCTATAACGTTTGTTTCACTCTCATCATTTCTGATGGTTCGATAATGCAAAGATAATACTTTTTGTGAGTAAACATCACAAAATGCTTAAAAAATGCACATTAGCATGCATTTCAAGAGGATTGTGACTATTTTTTGCGAGAGGCATGTTGCATGGTTTCTTTGCTTGTATGGGCTGAATTATGATGCTTTTGTGCCTTTTTAGATGCATAAAAGCCTTAAAAATGGAGGGTAACTGTGACTCTGTGATTTGTGATTCTGAGATACTGAGATTTGAGATACTGAGATTCTGAGAGCCGTCTATTCCTTGTTTGTTGCCCATTCTCCTTTCTGGGGCTTCACCCCATAACTCTATCATTATTTTTTTAGTATTTTCGCAGTTCGTAATTCTAAAATCACTAATTCATAATGTAACAGCCGTTAAATTAATGCGTGTTAAATAAACATCGCAAAGATACAATATTTTGTCATCAAAATCCCTAAATCGCGAAAAAAAACATACTTTGGGGAAATAAAAGACAAAAAGTTAAGATATAAGATAGATTAGAAACAAAAAAGGGGGCACGACCAATCGTGCCCCAAATATTATAAGGATGCTTTCGTCTTATTCTACAGCAACTTTCTTCACGCTACCATCGCTATACTTCACGATATTCAATCCCTTGGTTGGACCTACCAATCGCTGACCATTTACAGAATAGCGAGATACCTCCTCAACATCGGTAGAGGTTGTGGTCTTGTCGATGCCTGTTGCGTCGAACTCTACTATGTTCTCAAAGTAGTAGCCAAAGTCAGAGAGCCAGTAATCATCATAAGTTCCCATTGGTATATAAACTGTGCATTTCTTGGCATCACATCCTTCGAATACCTTAAAACCTATTTTTGGTACTTTCTCTGCATATACATAAATAGAAGTTAATCCGCTACAATCCTCGAATGCGCCATCGCCTATTGAGGTAATACCAACAGGAAGGTTTAAACTCGTTAATCCGCTACAGCGCTTGAATGCGCCTTTGCCTATTGAGGTAATACCAGCAGGAAGGGTTAAATTCGTTAATATGTCACAATTCACGAATGCGTAATCGCCTATTACATCATTACGAGTTTCATATTTATACCCACCTTCTACAATCTTTGCCTCAGACAAATCTAATACAGAAAGCCTTCCTATACCGAAAGCCATCTCACGAATCATAATAAAATCCGAACCATTTATCTCACCAATAATCTTCAAATTGGTAATCGTATACTTTCTACTACTTCCAATTCTATCAGACAAAGTACCAGCCTTTTCCAACTGAATGGTGATTTGTTTTGTAATCAAGTCGTTCTCTGCAGCATAAAGCGACAAACAACCAAGCAACATAAACATCAAGGTTAAAAAACTACCTTTCTTAATAATTTGTTTCATAACTTTTTAAAATTAGCCCGTTGGCGGAATTTATTTAAGTTGATAAATATGAGTAAAAGAGTTGCACATATCGCTGATTATTAGCAACTTAGGGCGCTAAAAATTTAAGTTTAAATCATCATATGTACAACCTTTATACAAAATTCGTCAAAGTTCTTGAGATATGCAAGCAATTCTCTGAAAATCTTGTCAATGAATTGGGTAATATTCCACGCCGTGGTCTCATACCGAAGTTTTCTGACTTAGAAGTGGTGGCATTGTCTCTAACGGCAGAGACAGAGAGCATTGATAGCGAGAAATGGTTATTCGACTATAAATTGCAAGAATACAAGGACAGCATTCCAGATCTCATATCAAGGAGACAATTCAATGACCGAAGAAAGAAAACGGCTGGACTGTGTGAGGAACTGCGCAAGCGGATTGTCATGAAAATGGATGGCGGAGAAGATCAATTCTTTGTTGACTCCAAGCCAATAGAGGTTTGTAGGGTTGCAAGAGGAAAACGCTGCAAAATGGGGCGTACTGGCGATTTCTCGCAAGCTCCAGACTTCGGATTCTGTGCTTCGCAAAACATATACTATTTTGGCTATAAGTTACACGCTCTCTGTGGGTTAAGTGGAGTTATCCATTCTTACGATTTGTCAAAGGCAAGTGTGGCTGATATTCATTACATGAAAGATGTAAAACATACTTATCACGATTGTAGTATCTATGGCGACAAGGGATATATTGGAGCTGATGTACAGCTTGACTTGTTTGAGACAGCACACATAAGACTGGAGTGTCCGTATCGGCTCAACCAAAAGGATTGGAAGCCGACATTCGTTCCGTTTGCAAAGGCAAGAAAGAGAATTGAAACGCTATTCTCACAACTTACAGACCAGTTCTTGATCATCAGGAACTATGCTAAAATAACGAATGGTTTGTTTGCTAGAATTATTGTCAAAATTAGTGCACTCACCATTCTCCAATACGTAAATTTCATAAACAACAAGCCTATTGGTAGAATTAAGTATGCACTAAATTAATTCCGCCAACAGGTCAGTCATTAGAAATTCTAATCCGATTTGAGAGCAAATGTTAATGCTTAAATACAAAAAAGGGGGTGTGTCAAAAGTCAAACAAAACGGGCTGTTTAAACTTTTGACACACTCCCCAAAATATTGTCCCACAAGGATGCTTGCCACCCATTATCGAACAGTAACTTTCTTCACGCTACCATCGCTATACTTCACGATATTCAATCCCTTGGTTGGACCTACCAATCGCTGACCATTTACAGAATAGCGAGATACCTCCTCAACATCGGTAGAGGTTGTAGTCTTGTCGATGCCTGTAGGATCGTATTCTACTATGTTCTCAAAGTCACCCCATACGTCTGCAAGGAAATAGTCTTGTTTTGTGCCTTGTGGTACGTACAAAGTACAATTCTTTTTATCTACATCATAAAACACGTCACTACCCATTTTTGGTACTATGTCTGGATATACATAAATAGAAGTTAATCCGCTACAGCTAGAGAATGCGTAACTGCCTATTGAGGTAATACTAGCAGGAAGGATTAAACTCGTTAATCCGCTACAGCTATCGAATGCGTACTCGCCTATTGAGGTAATACCAGCAGGAAGGGTTAAACTCGTTAATCCGCTACAGATAGCGAATGCGCCCTCGCCTATTGAGGTAATACCAGCAGGAAGGTTTAAACTCGTTAATCCGCTACATCCTGCGAATGCGCCCTCGCCTATTGTGGTAATACCAGCAGGAAGGTTTATACTCGTTAATCCGCTACAGCCATAGAATGCGCAATCGCCTATCCAGGTAATACCAGCAGGAAGTGTTAAACTCGTTAATCCGCGACAGTGCCAGAATGCGCCATTGCTTATTGAGGTAATACCAGCAGGAAGTTTTAAACTCGTTAATCCGCTACAGCCTGAGAATGCGTCACTGCCTATTGAGGTAATACCAGCAGGAAGGGTTAAACTCGTTAATCCGCTACAGTCAAAGAATGCGTTATCGCTTATTGAGGTAATACCAGCAGGAAGGGTTAAACTCGTTAATCCGCTACAGCCTGAGAATGCGTTTCTGCCTATTGAGGTAATACCAGCAGGAAGGTTTAAACTCGTTAATCCTGTACAGTCCTCGAATGCGTACTTGCCTATCGTGGTAATAGTTGCAGGAAGAGTTAAACTCGTTAATCCGCTACAGCCCTTGAATGCGTAATCGCCAATTTTATCATAATAAGTACCATATCTATAACTCCAACCATCATAATCATAATAATAATAATATCCACCACCATTTACAATCTTCGCCTCAGACAAATCTAACACAGAGAGATTTCCTTTTGTAACATCTCCATGATAATCACGTCCTGCCATCATACGAATCATATCCCAATCTGTGCCGTCTATCTCACCAACAATCTTCAGATTAGTAATCTTATACATTCTACTACTTCCAATCTTGTCAGGCAAAGTACCTGCCTCGTCCAACTTGATAGTGATTTGCTTTGTAATCAAGTCGTCATCTGCAGCTTGGATTGATAAACAGCCAAGCAATATAAATACCGCTGTTAAAAACAGCCCTTTAAACGTAAAATTTCTCATAGTTCTATTTTTTAGTGTATATTCTTTTTTCTCATATCAAAAAGTGGCAAACTTGCACTTTTTTGATATTAAGCCTATAAACGGAGTATGACAACCCCCCAAAAAGTCCATCTATTCCTTGCCTCCCTTCCCCAAGAGGAAATCGGAGAGGCTCATCATCAGAATGCCCTCTTCATTATAACCCGAACGATACCTATCTCCCACAATAATCAGTTTGCGGAAGCCGTCGTTTACATTCAATAAAGAAGCTTGTTCCTGATCTACCTTCTCCTTATCTGGCAAGGCGAAAGCCGACTGGATATAGAGACGTTCATCATGACGGTTCACCACAAAATCTATCTCAAGATTCCGGCGCTGCAGCTTGCCATGCTCATCTCGCTTGAAACTCTCCACTACGCCGACATCCACGCTATAGCCTTGTTTGCGAAGCTCGTTATAGATAACATTCTCCATAATATGAGTGTATTCTATCTGTCGGAAATCTACCACGGCATTTCTGATGCCGATGTCCTCGAAGTAATACTTGGTTCCTGCGCTAATGTACTTGCGACCTTTCACATCATAGCGCAAAGCCTCGCTGATAACGAAGGAATCCTGTAGGTATTCCAAATACTTGCTGATAGTATTAACACTTATATCTACTCCACCAACCGACTTGAATGTATTGGAGATTTTCAAGACATTGGTACAAGAACCTATCGTAGATGCAAGAAGACGTACCAACTCTTTCATTCCTTCAGGGCTCTTTAGGCGATTACGTTCCAAGACATCCTTCAGATAAACCGTCTCATAAATCTCACGAAGATAGTTCTGTTTCGCTTCAGGAGTTTCTATCTGCGCCACAGCTGGCAATCCACCATAAAGATAATAGTTTTCCAAGGCTTGACGTTCCTCTCCTCCTACCACTTCATAATATTCGGAAAAACTCAGCGGATGGATTCGGATTTCCCATCCTCGACCACGAAACTCAGTTATCACATCTTTTGATAAGAATCGGGCATTGGAACCAGTAACATAGACCTCTGCATTCTCAACATGGAGATAAGAGTTGAGCACATCCTCAAACTCGGCAAGGAGCTGCACTTCGTCCAGAATAATATAGTAGGTGTCCTTGTCAACGATCCGCTCTTTTACATATTTCAGCATATTGTCGGGATCGCGCAGTTCTTTGTTACTGCGGTCATCCAGGGTGATCTCGATGATATGGTCTTCCCGAACGCCCTTTTCCAGCAGATAATTATGGAACAGGTTGAACAGAAGGTATGACTTCCCGCACCGGCGAACACCCGTCACGATCTTGATCAATCCATTCTTCTCGCGCCGGATCAGCCGATCCAGATAGATATCCCGTTTGATCTTCATATTGACCTCCTGCTTCCGGAACAAATGTGCCTACACCTTTTTTCGTAATTATTATATAGGATAACCACGCAAAAGTCAAGTATTCTCCATGAGTTCATGTGTCCAGTATAGAAGCATCTAAAGAAAAGGCGCAGCTCACCGACCGGTAGAAATCGGCGG
>OIZT01000655.1_pt1 | contig 19894 bp, 10 predicted proteins | sample 1588611 | NCBI WGS metagenome assembly OIZT01 (sample SAMN03283278) | human gut metagenome | biome: human-associated habitat; material: feces | host: Homo sapiens | place: Peru | collected 2012
TGAAGTTGTTGTTGCCCAGACCGCCGCGTCCTCCCTTGCAGAGGATCCGCGTCTGTCCCGGCTCCATCATCTCGAACAGCACCTCTCCGGTCTCCGCGTCCTTCGCCACAGTCCCCACCGGCACGTCCAGAATGATGTCCTCGCCGTTCTTCCCGGTCCTAAGTCCGCCTTCCCCGTGCCCGCCTTCCTCCGCCTTGATGTGCTTGCGGTACTTGAGGTGGATCAAAGTCCAGAACTGCGGATTCGCCCGAAGGATGATATGTCCTCCGCGTCCACCGTCTCCACCGTCCGGTCCCCCCTTAGGCACATACTTGGCTCTGTAAAGGTGCATCGATCCCGCACCCCCATGCCCTGAGGCGCACCAGATCTTCACGTAGTCTATGAAATTGCTGTCCGGCATAGTACTCTATAAATCAATTTGTCAAATGATTGCGCAGACTCCCGTGCGGGTTTTGCGCGGCACCATTGCGCGCTGTAAAACACCTTTTTCTAATCGTGTTCTTCACGCCGTTCCTCCCCGAAGCCTTCAATCGTACAAAGATAGTGAAAGTTTGGGAAAGAAAGGTTATTCTGAAATAATGAGCGAGAATGAGTCAAAATGTACTTCCGTACTCTAAGAGCGGAATTTCGGCCTAAAGTCGCTCGTGAGGGGACAATCATCCTTATAGAAGCGTGAACTAGGCTAAATATCGCTTGTAGGAGAACATTATAATGCTCCTGTGATGTGTGCATGACACATTCCCACCGATTATTGACAGGGGTTTGCAATTACAATGAGATAATGTATTTTACTGCAAGCAGTCTGCTTGCGGAGGTTTAGTTGATGATGTGATAGTCAACAACCTTGGCTTATTCTCGCATATTCTTTTGAACAGGATTTCCGGTTGTAATGATGGGATAATTTATGAAAATCGTTAAACACACACAAAGAGGAAGTGTGGAGGTTAATCTTCTTTGAATGAAGGAGTTATCTGCTCGTCCTCCAACTTGTTTCGGGTAGGAGGAACTAATGGTGATTACTTGATTACTACCGTGTTAGCCTCCATGCCAGGAATATCATGCGTCAGAGTTTTTAGTGTAATTATTGCAAATTAATGTTATTTTTGTGCCAATAATCAATGAGTGAACCCACTTGAAAAAGTGCCGTTTGCCACTTTTTACCCCTTACAGAAGTATCTGCGAGGCACATGTTTTTTCAAAAACGACTTTTTCAAGTGGACTCAATCATTAAAAAATAACTTGAACAATTTGTATATCTTTATGGTCTATATGTCTTTTCTCATCAGTCATGTGCCACCGGCACACTCCTTCTTCCAAAAGACATCTATCCTCGAAAATACCGCCAAATCTTTACCAACTTATATTTTAACGCATACTTAATTCATGACTGCAATATACGTATTTTATTCGATTAATACAATTCATAGGCTTGTGTTAGTTTCGTTTTAAGTTTCGAACGAAATATTTTTAGTAAAAATCACAACATTTTTCGCAAATTTATTTTCTAAAACAAAATATTTACATACATTTGCACAAAACAGGAAAACACAATTTAACGGGTAAACCACAAATTATTTGCTATATGAGAGTAATTTTCAAGCATTTTCTCACCACAGTCCTGATTCTCGCGGCGACAGTTTCCTTATCGAAACCTTTGGCGTCAGCCGCAGTGTCGGATCAAGACGGTAAGACAGTAACCGTCAAAGGAACGGTGAAAGGAACTGATGGAGAGCCACAGATCGGCGCCATGGTCTATGTGAAAGGCATAACGACCACAACCGCGTCGAGCGCGATGACTGACGCGAATGGAGAATATTCACTTACCGCGCCTTCTGGCGCTGTGCTCGTGGCCAGCCTTCTCGGTTTCAAGGAACAGGAGCAGTCCATAGGCGGAAGAAACGTGGTGAACTTCATTCTGGAGCAGGAAAACACGATTCTTGATGATGCCGTGGTCATCGGCTATGGAACGCAAAGCAAACTGACTCTTACAGGATCCGTGGCCCAGACCTCTGGCCGCGAACTTGTGAAAAACTCCTCGGTCAACATCTCGCAAGGTCTGGCCGGCCGCCTCTCCGGTGTGATTGTCAGCAACCGCACCGGAGAACCTGGAAAGGATGACGCGACCATGTTCATCCGAGGCCGAAGCACTCTTGGAGACAACAGTCCGCTCATCGTGATTGACGGAGTTCCAAGGACGAATGAGGAATTCAGCAGGTTGTCCGGTGACGAGATCGAAAGCGTCAATGTGTTGAAGGACGCGTCAGGAGCCATTTATGGGGCGCGGTCGGCCAACGGTGTCATACTCGTGACAACAAAGAGAGGCAAGTACAACGAAGGGGCCAGTGTCACATTCAACTACGATCTTGGCCTCCAGCAGCCGACACGTCTGGTCCAGATGGCGGACGCCATCCAGTACACAAAGGCATACAACGCCGAACTGGCCATAACAGGAGCGGCTCCGATGTATAACGAGACACAGATCCAACATTACATAGACGGTGACGACCTGATAAACTACCCTAACACGAACTGGTTCGACGAGATCATCAAGCCGGTCTCCGTGCAGCATAAGTATGGCGCGAGCATAAGCGGAGGAGCGGAGAAAGTGGCCTGGTTTCTGGAATTCAACGGTCAGTATCAGGATGGAATCTACCGGAAGAGCGCCACAAAGTACGATCAGTACAATGTCCGTTCAAACATCGATGTCCAAGTGACCAAATCCCTGAAACTCGGACTCAATCTCAACGTGCGCCAACAGCACAAGAACTACTCGGCGTTTCCGTCCGACAGCTATGGCATCTTCTACATCACAACGAGGCTGAAACCTACCGGGGCGGCATATTTCCCAAACGGCTACCTGCGGGGAGGCACCAACCCTGCTGTTCTGGTTCAAGACCTTACCGGTTACGACAGAACCACGATCAACACCATAAACACGACTTTAACGGCGAATTGGGACCTCGGCTCCATCACAAAGGGACTGTCCGTGAGCGGGACGATGGCCTACGATGTGATCGGGAACTTCCAGAAGAACTGGCAGAAGAACTGGCAATACTACACCTATGACGAGGTGACGGAGCTCTACGAGGAAAGGACTAATTCCTATTGGAGCACCCCTGTGCTTCATGAGTATCAAAGGAACAGCAACACCTTGACCGTCAATGCCAACATCAACTACGACAGGGACTTCAACGGACACCATGTCAGCGCTTTGGCCGGATTCGAGCAGGCATCCTACCGTCTGGACTACATGGGCGCGGGAATAAACAAGTACGACTCCGACATCCTTGACGAGTTCTTCGCCGGGTCGGCGGACAAGAATTGGTACAGCATCAAAGGCTATGCGAGAGAGACGGCCAGAAGAAGCTGGTTCGGGAGACTCGGCTACGACTGGAAGAGTCGCTACCTCCTTCAGGTCATCGGACGTTTCGACGGTTCGGAGAACTTCCCTGAGAACAAACGCTGGGGTTTCTTCCCCGGAGTCTCCGCCGGATGGAGAATCTCCGAGGAACCGTTCGTCAAGAAGAACGCGCCTTGGCTGACAAACCTGAAGATACGAGCCTCCTACGGAGAGCAGGGCAACGATCAGATCGATTCGTTCCAGTACATGACAACCTACGGCTACACTTCCGCCTCCTCATACAAACTAAGATTCGATGACAAGGACGTCAACTTCATAATCCCAGGGAAGGTTCCGAACAAGAATGTCACATGGGAAGTGGCCAAGACATGGAACATCGGTATTGACGGAAGCATAAAGAATGGATTGATAGGATGGGAGCTTGAGTTCTTCAAGACCGAACGTTCGAACATCCTCTGCACCAGAAACGCCTCGATACCTTACTACACAGGTCTTCCGGACAGTCTTCCGGACGAGAACATCGGCATCGTGGACAACAAGGGATTCGAACTTCAGCTGCACCATGAGGGGAAATCAAAGAACGGAGACCTGATCTACCATGCGAGCGGAAACTTCATGTTTGTCCGCAACCGCATAAAATTCATGGACGAGACACCTTGGGGCGAAGGTCATGAATACATGAACCTCACAGGACATCCGATGGGGGCCCAACTTTACTATCAGGTGAAAGGAATCAACCGCACCCAGGAAGACCTTGAGAACAATCCGCAGATGGCCGGAGCCACCCTCGGAGACTTCATGTTCGAGGATCTGGACGGAGACGGGAAGATCACTTCCTATGACAGAAAGAGGTGCGACCTGACTCCTGTGCCCGAGATCGTGTTCGGAGCGAACTTCGACGCCACATGGAGGAACCTCGATTTCTCCCTGCTGCTTCAGGGACAGGCGAGGGCCAGATTCTACTATTCCCCACTCACGGATCCGGTCTCCGGAAACATCGAGAGAGAGGCGGCTCTGAACGCATGGACTCTGGACAACCCGACCGCAAGCCGTCCGAGAATCGGTTCCACGGTCAGCAACGGAGGTGTGAACAGAGTGTCATTCTACTACCGCAACGCAGCCTTCCTTCGACTGAAGAATGTCGAAATCGGTTACACCATTCCAGACAACATCCTGTTCAACAAAATGAAAATAAAGAGTCTGCGCTTCTACATCGCAGGTTACAACCTTCTTACCTTCTCCGGTCTTAAGAATGTGGATCCAGAGACCAGCGATGAATCCTACCAGACCTATCCGCAGATGCGGATCTTCAACACAGGCGTGAAACTTACTTTCTAAATGAAGAGACATGAATACCATGAAAAAGATAACCGTAATACTCGCCGCAGTGATCCTTCTGGTCTCCTGCAACAATGATTTCCTGAACAAGACTCCGCTTGACAAGCTTTCGGAGGACGCTGTGTTCAACAGCACAGCCTTGGCGGAGAGTTACATCAACGCTCTCTACACAGTCCTCCCCGACCCATTCCAGGAAGGAAACATCGGATGCATCACCGACGAGGGTTACTTCCGGTACGGAGGTTCAAGCACAAGATACATCGCGTCCGGCAACATGACCCCGGACAACGTCATGTACAACTACGAAGGCGGTCAGGCACACAGCACAAGAACCACATTCCTGAACATCTGGAACCGCACGTATGAACGCATCTACAGAATGAACTATTTCCTGAATTATGTGGATGAAAAGGGTACGAATATTCCAGAAGACGATGTGAACAGGCTTAAAGGCGAGGTATATTTCCTCCGTGCATGGGCGTACTACAACCTTATTCAGAGATATGCCGGAGTGCCGATCATCACAAAGGCCTACGACCTGACCGACACTTATGATGCAAAAAGGGACAACTTCGATGATTGCGTCAACTTCGCTCTGGAGGATCTTGACAAGGCGGAAGAGCTTCTTCCGGCAAAGGACAAGGCCACGAAAGGCAGGGCGAACAAAGACATCGTTCTGGCTCTCAGAAGCCGTCTCACGCTGGTAGCCGCATCCCCGCTGTTCAACGACCCGGCCCGTCCGGAAGGTGGAATATTCAGAGGTCAGTACAGCGCCGACAAATGGAAAAGGGCCCTGGATGCCACGAAACGGATAATCGACCGCGCCGATGTGGACGGATCCTATAGATTGGACGACACCTACGACGGAGTGTGGAAGAACACTGACTCACCGGAGCTCATCTGGGCCAAGTATTTCATTTCAAGCGCCGATGCCAGCGACAACACGATGAAGAAAGCGCAACTGCTCTATTCTGTGGTTTATTTCAATGGGTGGACAGCGTTCCAGCCAACCCAGGCCATGACCCTCGACTATGAGATGACCAACGGGAAGAAGATCTTCGAGGACGGTTCAGGCTACGATGTCAACCATCCGTTCAAAGGACGTGACCCTCGTTTCTACAAAAGTGTGGCGTCACCGTTCTGCAATTACCCTAACACGGACAACTCCGGCTACCATGACAATGTCCTGGATCTTTCGCTTTACTATGACAATGTCAAGAAATCCGATTTCGACGAAGGTAAGAAAGAGCCTTCCTACAGCGTGAAAGCCAAACATCTTCTGGACGCGACCAGCACAATGGGACTGGAGATGATGAAATGGTACATCCCGACCTCACCGATCACAGAGGCCGAGACTGGCTCCGTGCTTTACCCTTGGTTCAGGCTGGCGGAGATGTACCTGAACTATGCTGAATGTGCCTACATGACCGGGAATGAGGCTCTTTGCCGCCAGTACATCAACAAGGTGCGCTCTCGTTCCGACGTCCGGATGCCGGAAATCAAGGAATCCGGAGAGGCTCTTTGGGACCGTCTGGTAAACGAGCGTAGGGTGGAGCTGGCTTTCGAGGCCATCCGCTATTTCGATGTGAGAAGATGGAAGACGGCGCAGTTCTACGAGAACGTTCCGTTCGCGGGAATGAGAACAATGGTTCTTCGCAATGGATCCCGGAACGACACCATCTACCGTGTGGCACATCCTTACGATGAAAGCCTTACTCACACTTGCTACTATTGGCCGAACTCGGACGAAAGGAAGGACTACGTGAAAGCCAACACAAGGGACATTTTCGAGGAGGCCAGCCAGGATTCAGACGGCGCGGTCCAGGTAAACGGCTCCTGCATCAAGTACCGTTGGCTCGGAAAGGACTACTGGGTTGATTACGGAGACTGCCGTCTCACTGTCAGTCCTACCCAGAAGCATTTCAGGAAAGTGAACGGAGAATGGCCTAACTATCTTATGCCTATTCCTGCGAACGAAATGACAAAGGCCAATGGCACATTAGTACAGAATCCTGGTTATTAATGTATAGCCAATGCGAGTTCGATGAAATTGAATATTAGAAAAATAACGGAAGTTGAAGTAATATGAGGATAAAGGCACTTGCAGCGATAGCGTCATCCCTGCTGGCTGTCGCCTGCGGCGGGAACCGCCTGAAGATGAACTATGGTTCGGCTGACATCTCCACGACTCCCCGGGAGCATGTGGTCCTTGCCGGATTCGCCGCAAGGCATGGCCTGTCAGATGGCATACACCAGAGACTTCGTACCCACTGCCTTGTCTTCAAGGACGGTTCCGGTAGGAAGGTATGCGTCATTTCCAATGACCTGATGGAGATTTCTCCAGCGATCACCGACACACTCCGGACATTGGTCTCTGAGCGGTCCGGACTGGACAGAGAACGCATCCTGATCCATAACATCCACACTCATTCCGCACCAAGATCAGGAGGTTCAAGCACTTGGACAGGAGGTACGAACAGAGCGTGGAAGTTCAGAATGATTGATTCTTTGGTGACCAACGCCGTGAGGACAATCACGTCGGACAGGGATTTCACCAGATTCGAGCTTGAGACAGGACGCGCCAGAACAGGAATCAACGGCAACAGATGCGAGAAAGGAGGACCGGTCGATCATGATGTCTATGTGGCAAGGTTCATCAGAGAAGGGAAGCCTATGGTCTCGGTCGTCAATCTGGCGTGCCACCCTGTGTGCATGGGACCCGGCAGCCATGCGTTGTCTTCGGACTATCCGGGAATATGCGGGGAAATACTTTCCAGGCTTTGGGGCGGGGAGGTGTTCCAGCTGACAGGAGCGGCGGGCAACATGGACCCGGAAAGAGGGCCTCAGGACGCCGCCTATGCGGAAGAATGCGGGCAAGCGTTGGCTGATTCCCTTGCCGGAATGTCATTCACGAAGGTAAAGGGAAAAGGGTTGATGCGGTTTGTGAATGAGGCCGTGGACCTTCCATACCAGAAGGATTCGATCACATCGGAACTGGTCAGACACCACGCTGATTCGCTCGTCAGGACATCCTCCAAGGTCTCGGCATCTTTCGGAGAGGATGTCAGAAACTGGGAACGCGAGATTCTGGAAAGGTTCAGGAACGGTCCGGTTCCAAACCGGCTACGTTACCACCTGCATGTCTTGGATCTGGACGGCGTGATGTTCTTATTCAGCGACGGAGAGCCTTTCTGCGAGTACCAAATGGACATCCGCAAGGATTTCCCTGACAGGACGATCTTCTTCGCCGGCTACACAAACGGGCAGAATTCCTATCTTCCGTCCGAAAGAGCCTACAAGGTGCGCAAGGGTTATGAATATGAGACCGAGCAGATGCACATCTACATCAAGTCCCCGTACCCTCTCTCCTGTTCCGCTCCGGCAGTCTATCTGGCAGGAGTCAGAAAGATCATAGATGATGCGATCTGTTCAGAGACTGAGGCTCCCGTTAAGGATGCGGCCGGCTACGGAGTGATTCCCGCTCCTGAAACCTTGATTCCGAAATCGGGAGAGTTCACCATAAGCGGAAAGACATCAATCCAAGTCGAAAGCGATGACAGCGGATTCGCCGAGGCCGCGGGGATATTCATCGACAGAATCAGGACAGCCGCCGGGATTGACTTGTACAAAGGAAGCGGCAAAGGTGGACGGATTGTCCTTCGCAAGGTAGAAGGACTTGGAAATGAAGAGTATAAGGTAATAATATCATCAAAAGAGGTTCTTCTGGAGGCGACCACTTCCACGGGTGCGTTCTATGCCTTGCAGACAGTCCTTCAACTGCTTCCTCCGGAAATATATTCACAGAATAAAGTCTCCGGAGTCAGATGGAGCGCGCCATGCTGCGAGATCAGCGACAGACCGGCGTTCGCCTACAGAGGCATGATGCTGGACTGCGGAAGGTACTATTATCCTAAAGAATTCGTGAAGAAGTTCATAGACCTGATGTCGATGCGGAAACTGAACATGTTCCATTGGCATCTGACGGAGGATCAGGGTTGGAGAATTGAGATAAAAAAGTATCCTCGGCTCACTGAAGTGGGATCGAAAAGGCCTTTCACGGCGGACTATGACGGGAAGAACCCTGACGGGAAGCCACAAGGCGGATTCTACACTCAGGAGGACATCAAGGAGATTGTTGAATATGCAAGGCTCAGACATGTGACCGTCATTCCGGAGATAGAGATTCCGGGGCATTCCACAGCTGCTCTGGCGGCATACCCGCAATTGTCATGCGACACGACAAAGACTTATGAAGTGTCCACCTGCTGGGGTGTCAAAGACGATGTATATTGTCCGAGTGAGTTCACGTTCAAATTCCTTGAGGATGTATTCACGGAGATGCTGCCGTTGTTCCCTTCAAGGTACTGGCACATCGGAGGAGACGAATGTCCGCAGAAAGCCTGGAAAGAGAGTTCCGTCTGTCATGACTTGATGAAAGAGAAAGGCATGAAGAGTTACGACGAGATACAGTCTTATTTCGTGAACCGTGTCAGCACATTCCTGAGGAATCATGGAAAGACTGTGATAGGCTGGGACGAGATTCTGGACGGAAGCGCCGTGGACGGGATGATCGCCCAATCGTACAGGGGTCATGCCCCGGCGGCGAAAGGAATCAGGAGAGGACACCAAGTGATCCTCTCACCTGACCGCTGGTGCTATTACAATTACTATCAAGAAGATCCAGAGACGGAACCAAAAGCGCAGCCACTGCTTCTTACTCTTAAGAAAGCCTACAGTTATTTCCCTGTGGTGGATTCCCTTCCGGAACTCAGCGCAAAGTACATCATCGGGGTCGAGGGCTGTGTCTGGGGTGAATATATTCCGGACAGCAGGACGGCTGAGTACTGGGCTTTTCCGAGGACATCCGCGCTGTCGGAGGTGGGATGGACCAAGCGGCAGAACAAGGACTGGCAGTCCTTCAGGGTCAGGATGGAGAAAGAGTTGAAACGCCTTGGGATGTCAGGGGTGAACTGTTCCGAAGCCTACTGGAATGTGATCTTCGACTACGACAGTGTGAATCTGCCACGGCCGGAGCGGGCGGATCTGATGCTGGACTACCCAGGAGCCGCCATCCGCTACACCACGGACGGTAGCGAGCCGGACATGGACTCAAGAATATTCCTGAGCGCATTCACTCCTGAAAAAGGTACCACGGTGAGGACGCAAGGGTTCACCCATGACGGAAAGAAGGTGGGAAAAGAAGTTGAAAAGAAGTTTTGACTATGAATAGATTGATTCTATCGCTGGTCGCGGCGCTCGCTGTCGCATGCACGGACGAAAAACCGGAGAATGATTCCATAAGCGTCATTCCTTGGCCATCGCATGTCCAAGCTGAAGAAGGACATTTCTCCCTCTGGAAAGGCACAGTGGTCTATCTGGAGGAGGACTCCGAGATTCAGCACACCGTAGGTTTCCTCAACGAAAGACTGTCCAAAGTCTCCGGATACACCCTGAAGACCAAGCCGATGGACCTGACCGAGACAGAAGGAATCTTTTTCCTGAACACCGGACTCAAGACGGAGGCATACTCTCTCCGGATCGAAAGCGGCAGGATTGTCATCGAATATGGCGACGGAGCCGGAGCGTTCTACGGACTTCAGACCCTGTTCCAGTTATTTCCTCAGGAGATATTCTCCAGTGAAAAAATCGGAAGGAAGCGTTGGGATATTCCTTGCTGCGTGATAGAGGACTCACCGAGGTTCAGTTATCGTGGAATGCATCTGGACTGCTGCCTGCATTACTTCGACATCGACTTCCTGAAAAGGTACATCGACTTGATGGCGCTGCACAAGGTGAACAGATTCCATTGGCACCTTACCGAGGATCAGGGTTGGCGTCTGGAGATAAAGAAATACCCGTTGCTGACAGAGAAAGGACAGTGGAGGAAAGAGACCGTCATAGGCTCTTTGGCTTCTGGAATCTACGACGGAAAGCCCTACGGAGGGTATTACACACAGGAACAGGTCCGTGATCTTGTGGAATATGCCGCGCAAAGGTATGTCACCATCATCCCGGAGATAGAGATGCCAGGACACGCTCTCGCGGCAATAGCATGCTATCCATCACTCAGTTGCGGGCTGGACAGCACATACGAGACGGCCACACGGTGGGGAGTGTTCCGTCAGGTATATTGCCCCAAAGAAGAGACTTTTGAGTTTCTTCAGGACGTGTTGGATGAGGTCATGGATTTGTTCCCGTCAAAGCTGATACACATCGGAGGGGATGAATGTCCCAAGGCAAGCTGGAAAGAATGTCCGCATTGCCAGGCTCTGATAAAGCGCCTTGGACTCAAGGACGAGTTTGAGTTGCAGAGCTGGTTCATCCAAAGGATCGGGAAATATGTGATCTCAAAGGGACGGGAGATCATCGGATGGGACGAGATTCTTCAAGGCGGACTTGCTCCCGGAGCGAAAGTGATGTCATGGCTGGGAGAGGAAGGTGGAGTCAAGGCCGCCAGAATGCACCATGAGGCGGTGATGGCGCCACATCCGAAATACTATCTGGACTATTGGCAGGGAGACCCGGACAGCGAGCTTCTTGCCATGGGCGGACCGACAATGCTGAGAACAGTGTATGACTACGATCCGGTTCCGGAAGTCCTCACCAATGACGAGGGCAGGTACGTAACAGGAGTGGAGGGCTGCGTCTGGACTGAATATATGCCGACTCCAGAAAGGGTGGAATACATGGCGTGGCCAAGGATGTGCGCGATCGCGGAAAGCGGCTGGAGCGATGCTGACAAAGACTGGGACTTCTTCACCAGACGGCTCGAACGTCATTTCAGGGTACTCGACTTGCTGGGTGTCAAGGCTTGCCGGAACTTTTTCTGTCCATACATAGAATTTCATCCGGACACCGCACACGACAAAGTGGTCACAATCAGCGCCGACCTTCCTGACTCCGAGATCCGGTACACGCTTGATGGAAGCGAGCCGGGGCCACAGTCGCCGCTGTACTCCGTACCATTTGTGATCAACAGATCCCAGACAGTAAAAGCCGTCCTTGTCAGGGACGGGAGAATCATGGGGGAATCAAAGACCAAGAAATATTAATAAAATTTGATGATCATGACATTAAGACTCACCGAGCAGCCGTCGCTGCATGACAATCTTGAGAAAAAAAGCGTGGCCGAGCTGCTGCGTGAAATCAATGAGGAGGACAAGAAGGTTCCTCTTGCGATCGAAAAGGTGCTTCCTGACCTTGAGAGACTGGTAAGCGCGATAGAGCGCCAGATCAGGAACGGAGGCCGGATGTTCTACTGCGGAGCCGGCACCGGAGGCAAGCTGGCCGTCCTGGACATGCTGGAGATTCCGAACACCTACGGAGTGTCTCCGGAAATGATACAATGTGTTCTTGCCGGAGGTGTGGAGAATCTGGTGCTTGATCTTGAGGAGAAGGAAGACGATGTGGAGGAAGGTTGGAAGACCCTTCTTGAAAAGAACATCTCTCCGGCGGACATTGTCGTGGGAATCTCGGCCAGCGGGAACACACCGTATGTGTTGGCGACACTGAAAGCATGTCACGAGCATGGAATCCCGACAGGCTCGTTCGTGAACAATCCAGGTTCCCCCATCTCAAAATACGCTGACTATCCGGTGGAGGTGCTCACTGGCCCGGAATTCATCACCGGGAGCACCAGAATGAAGTCCGGAACCTCTCAGAAACTTATCTGTGACATGATCAGTACGACCGTGATGTGTCGGCTCGGACGTGTCGAGGGCAACAGGATGATTCACGCGCATCTGATCAACAACAAGGTTGTGGACAGGCTAACCCGCACGATGGTCGAGCGTAATCCATCATTGGAATATGACACCTGCGAGACCGCGATCAGAAAATACGGAGGGCTTACGGAAGCGGAAGCCGGGCTACTCAAGGCAGGAATCCTGAAGAAAGAACCAACGGAAGTCAATTAACATATGGAATACAGCATAATGATTTCATTCTTAATCACAGCTCTGTTTGTCAGCGGAGGATGCGACAAGTCCGAAAATGGGAAGGACGATGTCAACGCTTTCAAAGGAGTGGTGATCAACGAGATCGCCGCCCATGACCAGACAACAGATGCTGAATCATGGGTGGAGATCCTCAACACAGGAGCGGAAAGTGTCGATGTCTCAGGGTTGGGGTTGTTCCTGACCGATCAGTACTTTTCCTGCAAATGCCTCTACACCGCCCCGGCAGGCACAGTGCTGGAGTCTGGAGAGAGACTTGTGCTGTCAACGGAAAACGGGACACTGGTCACAGGGATCGCCTCGGATTCGGAGTTCGAGTTGAAACTCGCCAGAAAAGCATCAGGGAAAGCGGTTGATGGTTTCGTAAGGAGCGAGGCGTTCGGGAGTCCAAAGGTCCAGACCGACAGAGGAAGCTACCAGAGAATCCCGGACGGAGGAACGCGGTGGAGGAATCTTACATATTCAAGCAAAGCCACGGAGAATGTCATTTTCGATCTGGAACAGACACGTCATTTCGCTTTTTGGGCATGGAAGGCGCATCTGCCAAGCCTTATGGCCGATGACCATGCGATGATGAAGACTCTGAAAGCCAAAGGTTATGACCATATAATCCTGAACTACGCGGCTTTCCATCCGTCCTCAAGGAAGACCACAACAGAGTTCATCGAGGCCGCGGAACGGCTCGGAATCACAGTACACGCATGGATCCAATGCTTCCACAATTCCTCTGGATGGATCAACCCGATTGACGATGAGAACAATCGGTACAAGGATGAAATCTTCGAGGAAATCTCCGGAAACGCCAAAGAATATATTGAGGATTACGGAGTGAAAGGCATTCATCTGGACTACATACGGTTCGGCGGAACCGCCTACAAACACAATCCTTCAGCCGAGGTGAACGCTGTGGGAGCCGTGACCAGATGCTGCCGGGAACTGCGTGAGCTGTGCGACAGTTATGACGAGGGTCTTGTCACATCAGCGGCCCTGATGCCTGACGACAACGAATCGCACTACTACTATGGACAGGATCAGAATGAGATGGGAAAATACATTCACATCCTCATGCCGATGATCTACCGGTACTCCTACGGCTACAATGACGAGGCCTGCCGCAGGGCGGCAAAAAAATTCGCCGACAACACCGGCGGCGCCGAATGCTGGGCGGGATTGACCACCTATAAAGGAGATGACAGCAAGGTCTACCCAATGGACGAGGATGGGATCCTTAAGGACTGTGAAGTCTTCAGAGGCAGTGGAGCCAAAGGACTTGTACTCTTCCGCTACGGCCTTGGCAAATTCCCTGACCTTAATGAGTTTTTTAACAAATAACACTAATAATCAAAGCATTATGAAAAAGATTTGGATTTACATGATTTCCTTGGCCATCTTCGCGGGGCTGTTTTCAGCCTGCAAGAAGGACAGCAAGGACAATGAGCCTGACGTGAAGCCGGTCGCGACCGTCTCACAACAGGATCTGACCGGCGCTTTCGCGTCATTGTATTCGGAATGGGAGAAAACCACGACCATCCCGTCCTCGCTCGATGTGGCAGGCAAGAGCCTGACCCAGCCTCAATACCAGCAGGCTCTCTGCGCTTTGGTCGTGAACCTCACTTCCGGCAAGACCTCCGGAGACATCGACGTGCTTAACTACAAGCCAGCCGATCATCCTGAAAGGGACAGCTACGACGCGGAGACAATCGCAGTCACCGGTGAGGAAAGCGTCGCGACAGTCGCAACAAAGATGCTGCAGGCCATGAAAGAGAAAGGACAGGTTCCCAACCAGACCCTGTTCACCAGAAACGGCCAGGCCATCGCCTTCTCCACCAACCGTGCGACCGTGACTCTCGCAAGGACGGTGGCAGCCTACAAGAGCGACGGAAAGCTTCCGTCCTCCGTGTCCACTGAATATCTCTCCGCCTCTGCCACGCTCAGGGGATTCGCCGAGCAGCTTGTGTCATACCTTGACGTGTGGCAAAAGACCGTCGGAACGGTCAGCGCAGACGGCAGTCACTGCTCCGACAACAACAGCGCATGGGAGAACGTGCACTTCATCCCGATTCCTTACAGCGGAGGCTACTCTGACGGAAAGGATCAGTACGACCCTAAGTACCAGCCGTACCACACGATCACTGTGGCCGGCACTGAATATACAGCCGCGCAGTGTTTCGTGATCGCCGCCAAAGGGTTCCTTGATCTTGTGACCAAGGAAGGATCAGCCATGAAGCAGACAGAAAGGAACACTCCTGTCCACAATCTTGGAAACGGGAAAGGTCTCAGCGAAAAGATTCCGCTCGCGGACGAATGGGCGACATGGGGATCATATCCTTGGTACGAGAAATCCGATGAGCCTTGCGGGGTCATCAACTTCTCGGACAATGTGCCTTGTGACCTTGGCTTCATGGTCAGAACTCTTCCTTGGTTCCTGAAGAGAGCCCAGGACCTGGGTTGCATCGGCAACTTCCTGAACTACGACGAGGATCCTGACGGCTCGCTCGTCATGCCTCCTTACCGCGGAATCATCTCCCCGATGAGGACGTTCCTCATCATGTGCAGATTCTACAAGCATCTGCTGGACAACGGAATCACAGAGAATGTCTATGACGCAGTGAAGGACATCAAACTTGACTACGACTTCTACGGAATCGAAATGCCAGACATCGAACTCAATACCAAGGAGGTGACGGCAAAGGCCGAAGGAGAGACGGTTGAGGCTCAGTTTGTCGCCAAGAAAGCATGGACAGCCACCGCAGACGCTGACTGGATCACCGTAAGCCCGGCTTCCGGCGAGACCGCATCTCCGGCAAAGATCCAGATCACGGTCAAGGCCAACACCGGCGAGGCCCGGGAAGGTTCCGTCACCATCAAGGGAGGAAATGTCAAGGACGGTCTTGCCGTCAAGGTGAAACAGGCTGCCTATGTCCCTCCGACAGGAACGACAATCAAGGATTTCGCGGAACAATACGTGACACTGATCGACATCTGGGAAAAGACCACCGGAACCATCAACATGATAACAGGAGAGACTCCGGCGGAGACAGGAAGTGAGTACGAAGAGTTCAACGTTCAGAACGCCCACTATATTCCTTCCACCACCAAGATAACGGTAGGTGGCAAGGACTACAACACCGCCGACGTCTTTGAGCTTGCGATGAGGTGTCACCTTCTGCTCAGGGGCTATGACGGAAACCAGACTGGTAAGAACGGTGCGGGAAACATCCCGCAGATCAGCGCCCAGGTAAAGATGTCCGAGACAGAATTGCCTCAGACACATGATTTCACGTGGGGAAGCAGCCCTTACAATGAGACAAAGAACAACGGCGGACATCTTGTTATGGGTTCCGACGAGAACGGTAAGCACTGCCAGGTAAAGATTGACTGGCTTGACAATTTCGCTATGAGAAATGTCAATTTCGCATTCGGCAACGATAACGCGATCTCCAATCTCAGCGGTTATGTCGGCAGGCTTGAAGGCTATTATGGATGTGCCTGCTCGATGAGGGCGCTGATCACCTACGCTTTCTTTTTCCAGTACATGCTTGACAACAAACTGGAAGACGCCAAAGGCATAAGCGCCGACCAGATTTTCAGAACCGAGCTGTTCGGAGACGAGAAATAGTTTATTCATCCGGGCATAGGAGCCTGACCGCTCCTATGCCTGCCAATCAAACACATAAACAATGAAAAAGACTCTTATTCAGGCGCTTTTCTGCCTTGTCACTCTTATGTGCGGTGCCTGCACAGGGCAAAGCAAGGATGACAGCGGAAAGGACACACCCAAGGAATTCATACCGACATCATGGAACGGGGAGTTTCTGAAAGCCATCTCAGACGCCTATGAAACCTTCTCCGAGACGGACGAGATGCCAGTTTCCGTCAATGTGGAAGGCATCACATACTCACAAGCCAAGTATTTCTCCGCCGCATGCGGCATCCTGGATTTGATAGAGGCTTATCCCGACACCTGGCAGGAGAGACCGGATGTGGAGATCCCGAAATATTCAGCGGGCGGTGTCATGCAGTGGAACACTTTCGAACAGGATGAGATCTCCCTCGACGCGGTGAAATGGATGATCGGGAGAATGCGGGAATATGCCTCCGGCAAGGGGATGTACCCGAACTATTGCAGTTTCGGCACAAGGACATGGAAAGACGACAGAAGCGGAGACTCCACGGTGGAACTCAACTACAAGTCTGACAAAGAGGAATATGTCGGGAATATTGTCTTTCGTCAGGCTCTGGTGGTCATGAGCAGGATCATGAACCACTACAAAAACAACCTGATGCTTCCAGAGAAGACATCCTCGTGGTGGTCGGGCTTTCTTGGAAGCACCTCTAACTGTCCTGTTGACGACCCGCTCGTCTTGTCCACCATGAAAGAGGCGATCTCCGGCAAGGTAACGGCCAGGGAAAAAGCCGAAGCCATATTCACTTATGCCAGAGATAATTGGACTTGGGAAGACTATTACAACACCAAAAAGGGGGCAGTCGGAACCATCAACGCCAAAGGAGGCAACTGTTGCGACATGGCTCACGCGATCATCGCAATGAGCCGCGCCGCAGGTCTGCCGGCAAGGTATATTCATGGTCAATGCTATTTCTCCAAATCTGTCATCGGACATGTCATTCCTGAGATTTTCGTGGACGGGGAATGGTTCATCTGTGATGCCACCAACAAGAACTCGGCTTTCGGACGCCCTGTCTGGAAGGGCATGCAGACATTCAATGGACTGTACAACGAACTGCCATTCTAATCACACGGATTAATCAGACAATGAATAATAGATACGCTCTGCCCTTGGCGATAATCGGGCTGATGTTCTTCATCGTGGGATTCGCCATCGGGATAAACAGTTACCTGGTTCCGCTGTTGCAGTCCACCCTGGAGGTGTCCTCGGGAGAATCCTACATGCTTATAGCCTCTACCTTCTGCGCCTTCATGTTCTTCAGTTATCCGGCCGCCAAGGTCATCGGAAAGATCGGCTACAAGAAGACAATGTCCCTGTCGTTCTTTCTGTTCGCCCTTGCCTTCATTCTTTTCTTACCCTCGGCCAAAACAGGCAGCCTATGGTTGTTCCTCTTCGCTTCGTTCCTCAGCGGCATAGCGAACACTGTCCTTCAAGCGGCAATCAACCCTTATGTGACAATCCTCGGGCCAATGGAGAGCGGAGCGCGTAGAATGAGTTTAATGGGGATATGCAATTCGCTCGCTTGGGCCGCGGCACCGGTGTTTCTGGCGACAGTGATCGGCAAGAACCTGGATGAGGCGGTTTTGACGGATGTTACAAAACCATTCCAGATCATCATCGGAATATTCCTTGCACTTGGTGTTCTGGTCATCTTCGCGCCTCTGGAGGAGGTGAAGGCGGCCGGAGAGGACGAGGATGACGCGGCTGACTGTCCTTATGCTGCGGGAAAGACATCCGTCTGGCAGTTCCCGCATCTGATTCTTGGCGCAGTGGCGATGTTTTTCTACACCGGGGTCGAGACTCTGGCTCTTTCGTCGGTGGTCGATTACGCCAACTATCTTCACCTTCCGGATCCGCAGGTCTATGCCCTTTGGCCAAGCATCGGGATGGCCGTCGGCTATGTTCTTGGAATTTTGTTCATCCCTAAGTTCGTCTCCCAGGTCCAGGCGCTCAGAATCTGCTGCTGGGTCGCTGTCTCGGGATCGCTACTGATTGTCCTGACCCCTCCGAATGTCTCCATCTGGTGCGTGGCCTTCATTGCACTGGCATGCTCCCTGATGAACCCCGCCATCTGGCCACTCGCTATCACCGACCTTGGGCGTTTCACCAAAGTCGGATCGTCTCTTGTGGTGGCCTCATTCGGAGGAGGAGCTTTGATTCCTCTCATCTTCGGCTTCCTTAAAGACGGCATCGGCAATCAGGCCGCCTATTGGATTTGTCTGCCTTGTTATCTGTTCATATTCTACTATGCCTACATCGGCTACAAAATCAGAAAATAACTAAGGAACATGAAAAAAATAAGTTGCTTCAGATTAAGAAGCTGTTTTGAATTGTTTGAAATGTTCTTTGAGGTGAAAAAATCTTCATTTTCTTCCCGCTTCTTCAGTCAGATAGCACCGCTATCTTCTTTGGAAAAAGCAGTCGACCCCGGAGTTTATCACTCTCACATTTTCAGACAAACAAATCAAAACAGTTTCTTAGTAACCCTAAAAAATAACTTGGTGATCTTCGATTGTCTTTTTCGGTCTATCTGTCTTACCTCATCAGACATGTGTCACCCACACTCCTTCTCCCAAAGAAATCTATCCTCGAAAATACCGCCAAATCTTTCTACCGTATTCCTGCAGCAATGGAGGAGCTTGGGTCAAAGAAATCTATCCTCGAAAATACTGCCAAATCTTTCTACCGTATTCCTGCAGCAATGGACGAGCTTGGGTTAAAGACATCTATCCTCGAAAATACTGCCAAGTCTTTCTACCGTATTCCTGCAGCAACGGAGGAGCTTGGGTCAAAGACATCTATCCTCGAAAATACCGCCAAATCTTTACCAACTTATTTTTTTAACGCATACTTAACGCATACTTAGATACGCTCTGTCTGTCCTTTCCTTTGCATTGAAGCTATATGCTTTATAACAGTTATCCTCCCCATAAGGTGTCGTGATTTGCAATCTATTATAAGTTAATAGATTAGGTGATTGTCTTTAGCGTGATTAGACTAAAGGTAGGTGCGATATTGCTTGATTATCAATTGTTTATCAATCAAGCACCGCATCAAGCACCGCATCACGCACCGCATCACGCACCACATCACGCACCGCATCACGCACCGCATCACGCACCTAAGCACACACCTAAGCACGCGCTTTGTCGCCGCAACTGTCTCCTCTTTTGAGGCCACATTCCCATTCTATCCGCTTCCATTTGAAAAACATATTACCTTTTCACAAAATTACGATTATTTGACGAATACCGAGGAACTCATCATTCCCAAATTCATGAAATTGACAGAGTTTACGGCATCGCCGTCAATGGCTGAGGTCAAGTACAAATGATTTGGAACGGTTAGTCACGTGAGTACCATATACATATAGGCGTTGTGATTAGATTAGACGGCAGGGTCAAGTGGCTCTGCTGTTTTGATTTTTGGTTCCTGTGCAAACCCTGTGCAAACCACGGGCACGCAAGAGTGGCTCTGGTAATGCTGGGAGGCCATAGTGTGTGGCTGACCCCCATATCCCGAGGGAGGGTCAGCCACAGTGATAGTGGATT
>OIZT01000659.1_pt1 | contig 19795 bp, 17 predicted proteins | sample 1588611 | NCBI WGS metagenome assembly OIZT01 (sample SAMN03283278) | human gut metagenome | biome: human-associated habitat; material: feces | host: Homo sapiens | place: Peru | collected 2012
GATGTTTCGCTGAACACGGTGGAGGCGAAAAACGAGTTCACACTGGGTGTTATGAGCCTGGTTGCCCAGGGTGAGTCGGAAGCGAAAAGCGCAGCCATTACCTGGTCTGTGATCGAACGCTTCAAAAATGGTATCCCGATCTTGTCCACCAATTTCCTGCTTGGCTATGACAAGGACAAACTTGGCAAGCTGGTTATTGTTGAGGAAGAAGCGGAGGTAGTCCGCTACATATATTCCAGTTATATGAACGGCATGACAATCCGGGAGATAGCTGAAAGTTTGACTGCCGCCGGGGTTCCTACGGTCAAAGGCAATCCGGTATGGAGTTATGCGACCGTCCGCAATATGCTACAGAACGAAAAATACTGCGGCGATGTGCTGATGCAGAAATCCTACACAGTGGATTGCTTTTCTCACAAGACCGTCAAGAACCGGGGTCAGAAGCCCCAGTACCGCCTTACCAACAATCACCCGGCAATTATCCCAAGGGAGGATTGGATGGCCGTACAAGCGATGCTGGCGCTGCCCCGACGCAGAGGAGCCGCCATGCAAGAACCTATCGAAGAAAAATTCCGTGTTACCCGTATCAAGAGTGGGCGCCTGAAAGGGTTCGTGGCGCTGGACCCCAAATGGCGCACCAAAGACATTGACAAACTATTTGATTGGCTGGATGAACACAGCCGGAAAGGAAACTAACTACTATGAAAGACTTCAAGGATTTTAATTTCTCCGTTATCGATGTGACCATGGGTGCTGCCCCCACTATGACGATTAACCTCAACGGCATCTCCTTCAATGGCAAGACGCTGGATGTTCTGGGTAATCCCGATTATGTGAAACCCCTGCTGGATGCCGAAAATAAGGCGTTTGCAATTCAGGTCTGCAAGGAAAAGGACGGTGCCGCCATGAAGTTCACCAAGGCCTCCACAGGTGCCGGTTTCAGCAGCACTTGCAATACCATCCGAGCCGCTTTGCGGAGACTGATGGGCGATACTTGGCGTGAGGATAAGCGGTACGAGATGGAGGGCGTTTTCTTCCAGGATGCCAAGGCGGTGGTGTTTGATCTTGCAAAGGCAAAGGAGATGGACCCGTTCCGCACCACTGGGCAGAAGAGAACCAAGTAAGGCACGGTTGATGAAAGATAGCCCGTGAATGTGCCGGTGGTAGGTATCCTGCCATCGGCATTTCGCTTCTTTTCTAAAGGTTTTGTCGCTTTCTTAGGAAAAGCTAATACTTGAAAAAGCGGGCATCAGACAGTATAATAGAGACATAAATTCATCAAAGAGAGGGTTCAGAAAAAGTACATACTTCTGAACCCTTTTTCTATGGAAGGAACTACTTCTATGAATTTACCCCAGGTCAACCCCAGGGGATACCCCACCCGTCAAAAGGGGTACGCCCACAGGCGGCGAAGAACTGCCACTAACAAACGGTTTAGCGAAAATTCTCGTTCCCGTGGGTTGGGGGTGCTGTTCCTGGACGAGCTGCCGGAATTCCGGAAGGACTCTCTGGATCTGATGCGTCAGCCTCTGGAGGATGGTAAGGTCACCATTTCCCGGGTCTCCGGCTCAACCACCTATCCTGCGGAATTTATGATGGTCTGCGCTATGAACCCCTGCAAATGCGGCTGGTATGGGGATCCCAGCGGCCGGTGCCGCTGCAGCCAGCAGGCGGTGGAGGCCTACCAGAGCCGGATCTCCGGCCCTATGCTGGATCGGATCGACATCATTGTAGAAGTTCCTTCGGTCCACTTCGAAGACCTGCGCAGCCGGACAGAGGCGGAGCCTTCCTCTGCCGTGAAGGCCCGGGTCAACGAGGCAAGAAAAATCCAGCTGGATCGCTTCGGGGAGAGAAGCGGCATGTGCAACGCCCGAATGGGCCCCGAGGAGATGCGGCAGTACTGTAATCTAAGCGACGACTGCGCTGCCATTATGAAGCAGGCCTTTGACACCATGGGTCTGACCGCCCGGAGCTACGACCGGATCCTGCGGGTGGCCCGGACCATTGCCGACCTGGACGGCAGCGAGGAGATCCAGGTGGGACACCTGGCGGAGGCCATTCAGTACCGCACCGCAAAGCTGGCGGGACAGGCCTGATATTTTGCTTGCGTTTCCATCGGGACTTCTGTATAATGGTCCGGAAAATGCGCGCTGCGACGATAGAAAGGACAGAACATGAACGAGATTTTTCTTTTAAAGCTGGGGGAGATCATCCTCAAGGGCTCCAACAAGCGGCAGTTTGAAAACAAGCTCCGTCAAAATATCCGCCGGAGAATGAAGCCCTATGGCAATTTTGATGTCTATATTCTCCAGTCTACGGTGTATGTGGAGCCTCAGGACGAGGAGGCGGACGTGGAGGGGGCCTGGGAGGCCTGCAAGAGTGTCTTCGGTGTGAACAGTATCTGCCGGTGCCGCCCCTGCGAGAAGACCATGGATGCCATCTTCGATGCTGTGGAGGCCTATCTGGGAGAGGAGCTGGACTGTGCCGCCTCATTTAAAGTGGAGTCCAAGCGGTCCGATAAGCAATTTCCCATGAGCTCCATTGCCATTTCCCAGGAAATCGGCGGCCGTTTGGCGGAGGCGCACCCCAGCGTTGCCGTGGATGTTCACCACCCCGACTATACGGTTTTCGTAGAGGTCCGGGACCATGCCGCTTATGTCCATGGTCCCGCTCTGCCCGGTGCCGGCGGCTTGCCCACCGGCGTGGGCGGCAGAGCCATGTGCCTGCTCTCCGGAGGCATCGATTCTCCTGTATCTGCCTACATGATGGCCAAGCGGGGGGTAGAAATTGAGTCTGTCCATTTCTTCTCCTACCCCTATACTTCTCAGTTGGCCAAGGACAAGGTTCTGGAGCTGGCAAGGCTCGTGACCCGATACAGCGGCAAAATGACCGTGAACATCGTCTCTTTTACGGAGATCCAGGAGGCCATCCGGGACAACTGCCCGGAGGAGTATTTTACTCTCATTATGCGCCGGTTCATGATGGATATTGCCCAGCGTCTTGCCCGGGAAGACGGCTGCGGTGCCCTTGTCACCGGTGAGAACCTGGGCCAGGTGGCCTCCCAGACTATGGAGGCTATGACCGTTACTGGGGCTGTGGTGGACATACCTATTTTCATGCCACTGGTTGGTATGGACAAAGAGGAGATCGTCACCATCGCCCGGAAAATCGGCACTCTGGAGACCTCCATCCTCCCTTATGAGGACTGTTGTACCGTCTTTACGCCCAAACACCCCAAAACAAAGCCTGTCTTGGGCCAGGTCCTCCACGCCGAGCGGAAGCTGGACAGAGAGGCGCTGATCGAGAAAGCTATGGAATCTGTTGAGAAAGTGAAGGTAGCCTACCATGATGAGCCTTTGCTGTGAGGTTTTGAAGAAGCTCCAGGGGCGGACCTTGGTCTCTGCCGAAAGCTGCACCGGCGGCGGTATCGGTGCGGCCCTTACGGCAGTGCCCGGCAGCTCCGAGGTCTACAAGGGCGGCATCATCAGCTATACCAACTGGGTGAAGGCCAATGTACTCCATGTGCCCCAAGCTCTGCTGGATACTGTGGGTGCCGTCTCCGCGCCTGTGGCGGAGGCAATGGCCAAAGGGGCTCGGGAGGTCCTTCAGGCGGATGTTGCCGTCTCCGTTACCGGCCTGGCCGGTCCCGGGGGAGACGAGTACGGAAACCCTGTAGGCACGGTGTTCCTGGGCTATAGCGATGAGAAAGAAACCATCTTCCGGGAGTTCCACTTCCAGGGGAATCGGGAGGCCGTCCGGTCCCAGGCGCTGAAAGAGGCCTTAAAGTTAGTATTAGAGAAGGCTTGACCAGAATGTAGAAGATCCCCACCAGTTCTTGCGAAATGGCGGGGATCTTTTATGCGGTCAATCCTCCGAATTCGTTGGGTCGTAGTTCACGATGATGTCGTGATCCGTCAGGGCGGAGACGCTTGCGATCTCATTGCCGTAGACGTTCAGCTGTACCAACAGAGAGCAGTCCGCCAAGGCATCTACGTCTGTGATTTTGTTATAATCCATGTAGATGTAGCGGATGTTCGGCATCTTGGCCAGCACATCGATAGACGCAATGGAGTTGTAGGAGCCGTCGATGAGTTGCATGGCGGAAGAACCGGGGAAGGACGGGATCTCGGATACCTGGTTGTAAGAGAAGTCCAGAGTCTGTAGATTTCCCAGGGAGGCCAGGGGACTCAGGTCGGAAATACTGTTGTTGGATATGGTCAGAGTGGTCAGATTGCTGCAGCCGGACAGACCGCTGATATCCGACAACTGGTTGTGGTCCAGCAGAAGCTCTGCCAGGATGGGCATGGAGGAAGCGGCACTGGCATCGCTGATCTGGTTGTTTGCCGCGTTCAGGTTGGTGAGCTTGGAGCACAGGGCAATGGGGGACAGGGAGGAGACGGTATTGTGGGAGATGTCCAGCTTTACCAGATTGGGCAGTCCACCCAGTACGGTCAGGTCAGTAACGGCGTTGTGGGCCAGAATGACCTCCTGAAGACGGGTCAGATCCTTCAGCGGCTCCAGGTTCCGGATGGTGTTGCTGGTCAGATCCAGCTTGATGAGCCCTGTGGCGTGCTCCAGGCCGGCCAGGGTGCTGAGTCCGCAATCCGTCAGGTTCAGCTCCTGCAGAGCAGGCAGGGAAGCCACGGTAGCCAGACTGTTCGCGGAGAACCGGCAGCCGGTGAGATCCAGCTTTTTCAGATGGGTCAATTCACTCAGGTCGTTCAGGTTGCTCATGCTCCGTCCATTCAGCGTCAGCGTTTCCAGATAGGTCATGTGCTGCAGGTCTTCCAGGGTGGTCACGTCATCCGGAACAGTCAGCTCTGTAATCTGCCACAGGTCGTTGGTGTAAAGGATATGGGAGGGCTCGCATTGCAGGATATCCCGCACGGTGCTTTCCATATTGGCATCCATAAAGATTACGGGCTCAATAACGCCGCCAATGGTATAACCGAGAATGGTAACGGGACTTACAAGCCCATTGTCCGCTACGCTGATGGCGTAGATCTGGGTCTCTCCGGCGGGCAGCTCAATGGGGGCGGAATAAGGAGCGTCTGCAATGGAGGGATAGTCTCCGTTGGTGGTGTAGTACAGTGTTCCTTCGGAGGAAGACAGGGTGACGCTGATATACTGGCTATAGTAGCCGGATTCGTAGTCCGCCGTAGGGGCCGAGGGCCGCAGAGCCTCCAGCTCGCTGAGAATGGTGGGGTTTGTAATGTTGGACATCAGCGACTCTGCGTCCAGCAGCTTGTCCTGCTCCACGTAGGTTTTGCTGAGAGCCATATAGAGTTCCTTGGTGGCTCCGGCTGCAATGGCCTTGGACAGAGTTACCTCTGCTTTGGTGTAGTTCCCGGCGGATTTATACTGATTGGCCAGCTCAATGGCCACATTTTCGTCCTGGCCGGAGTAATTATAGGCCAGGTTGTAAAACCAGGAGGACAGGCCGCTGTTGCCGGCAATGTCGTTGTTGCGGGCCTGCTGCAGCAGAAGGTCCCGGGTGAAGTCCCGGTCGTATACAAATAGATACCAGCCCACGCTGATGACCAGCAGAACAGACAGCAGCAGCGGCACCAGCACGTGCATCAACTTTTTCATAACATAGGCTCCAATCTAAGGGAATCTCGCACAAGATTATACATTCTTTTCAGAAAAATGTCAAGCACGGCGGCAGCGGCGGCGTTTTTGGAAACAATTTGTTTACGCTTGCTTCTTTGCCTGCTTCATGCTCAGGCTGATCCGGTGACGATGCTCGTCCACGCTGAGAACGACTACATCCACCACATCACCCACCTTCACCATTTCGCTGGGGTGCTTCAGCCGACGGCCGCAGACCTCGGAGATGTGCACCAGGCCGTCCTGATGAACACCGATATCCACAAAGACACCAAAGTCGATGACATTCCGCACTGTGCCGGTGAGAACCATGCCAGGTTTCAGGTCCTTCATTTCCAGTACATCCTTGCGAAGAATTGGCTTTGGCAGTTCGTCTCTGGGATCCCGGCCGGGTTTGCTGAGTTCCTTGGCAATGTCCTGGAGGGTAGGGGCACCTACCCCCACTTCCTGGGCGGCTTTCTGAATGCCGTAGCGCTCCAGGGAATTCGGTAATTCTTTGGGATCCTGACAATTCAGAAGTTTCAGCAGAGCCTTGGCGGCGGCGTAGGACTCAGGGTGGACACCGGTGTTATCCAGGATTTCTTTGCTTTCGGGGATGCGTAGGAAGCCTGCACATTGCTCAAAGGCCTTCGGCCCTAACTTGGGCACCTTTTTCAGCTGAGAACGGCTGGTAAATGGGCCGTTCTCCTCCCGGTAAGCGACAATGTTTTTAGCAGTGGCGGCAGTCAGGCCGGAAACCTGTTCCAGCAGGCTCCGGGAGGCGGTATTGGCATCCACACCTACCGCATTCACGCAGTCCTCTACCACGCCGCCCAGAGCCGCGTCCAGCTCCTTCTGAGGGCAGTCGTGCTGATACTGGCCCACACCGATGGCCTTGGGGTCGATTTTTACCAGCTCTGCCAGAGGATCTTGGAGCCGCCGGGCAATGGAAACGGCGGACCGGAGGTTCACATCATACTCCGGGAATTCCTCCGCGGCCAGGGGAGAAGCGGAGTAGACGGAGGCACCGGCTTCGTTGACGATGGCATAGCTTGCCTCAGGGAAAGACCGAAGCAGCTCAACGGTCATGGCTTCCGTCTCTCGGGAGGCAGTGCCGTTGCCAATGGCAATGTGCCTAACGCCGAATTTGCGCATCAAACCGGAAAGTGTGGTAATGGCCTCCTGCTTTTTCCGTTCATTAAAAGTGGGATATACTACGCTGGTAGCCAGCACCTTGCCGGTGGCATCTACCACTGCAACCTTGCAGCCATTGCGGTATCCGGGGTCCAGGCCCATGGTGACAAAGCCCTTTACGGGGGGCTGCATCAGCAGAGGCTTCAGGTTCAAGGCGAAGTTGTGGATGGCTCCCTCACTGGCCCGGTCTGTCAGGGCATTGCGGACTTCTCGCTGGATGGATGGGAAGATCAGCCGCTCGTAGGCATCCTCGGCGGCAGCTTTCACCATCTGGGATATCTGCATGGTGGGCTTTAAGGCTGCCCGGCAGACAAGAGCCGGGCCCTCGTTTCCCGGCAGGGTAACGGTAACCTTCAGGATGTCTTCCTTTTCACCTCGGTTGATGGCAAGGATCTGGTGATCCAGCAGCCGGGAAATGGGCTGGTTGAAGTCGTAATAGAGCTTATACACAGTATCGGCCTCAGGGTCCGCGGCTTTACTGACGAGGCTTCCTCTGCGGCTGCACAGCTCCCGCAGGGCTTTCCGGATGTCCGCGTCATCGGAAAGGTTTTCGGCGATAATGTCCAGGGCACCGGCAATGGCCTCTTCCGCTGTAGCGACACCTTTTTCCTCATTGATAAAGTCTTTGGCGAGTTCCTGGATATCCTGACCGTCCTGGGCGAAGATGACCTGAGCCAGAGGGTCCAGACCCTTTTCCCGGGCTATGGAGCCCCGGGTGCGGCGCTTCTGCTTATATGGCCGGTACAGATCCTCCACCTCCGTCATGGTAGCGGCGGCATCGATTGCCTCGGACAGCTCCTGGGTCAGCTTACCCTGATTCTCGATGGATTTTTTCACTTCATCCCTTCGCTGCTGCAGATTCCGCAGGTAGGTGAGCCGGGTCTCCAGGTTCCGCAGGGTGGTGTCGTCCATGGCCCCATGCATTTCCTTCCGGTATCGGGCGATAAAGGGAATGGTGTTGCCCTCATCGATGAGGTTCACCACATTTTCAACGTACTGCTGCTTCTGTCCCAGTTCCTGAGCCAGAATTTCGACGATAGACTGCATAGTTAAACTCCTTGCTTGAAAGATCGGCATGTATTCTAACATAATTTCCCGAGAAAATCCATACCTATTGCAAAATCCGAAAAAGAATGCTATGATAAGCCCGAATGACTGAAAGAATAGAAAAGGAAACCAAACCATGGAAGAAAGCAACATTACATTTGAAAGCCTGGGTTTGTCCGAGGCCATGCTGAAGGCTCTGGAAAAGAAGGGCTACGGCTATCCTACTACCATCCAGGCAGAGGCCATTCCTCACTTTTTAAAGTGGGAGGATGTCATTGCCAAGGCACCCACCGGTACCGGTAAAACCTTTGCCTTCGGCATTCCTATGATCGAGCACATTGATCCCAACAGCGAGGATGTCCAGGGCCTGATCCTGGCGCCTACCCGGGAGCTGGCCATTCAGATCGGCGATGAGCTCCGGGGACTGCTGACCTACTATCAGAATATCCGGGTGGCGGTGCTCTACGGCGGCGCGGGCATCGGCGGCCAGATCAAGGCATTGGAAAAGAAACCGCAAATCGTGGTGGCCACCCCTGGGCGGCTCATGGACCACTATAACCGGAAGACCATCCGCCTGGATAAAATCCTCACTGTTGTTCTGGATGAGGCGGACCGGATGCTGGATATGGGCTTCTTCAAAGATGTGACCCGGATCATTGAAAAGGTGAAAAATCGGAAGAACCTGGGCCTCTTCTCTGCCACCATTTCCCAGGAAGTCATGACCGTTTCCTGGATGTATCAGCGCGACGAGATAGAGATCACTGTGGAGCCCAAGCAGGAGGACCGGCCGGATATCGACCAGTACAGCCTGACCTGTACGCCTCTGGAGAAGGCGGAGGTGACCCTGCGGCTTATCCGCAGCCAGGGCTACGAGCGGGTCATGGTATTCTGCAATACCAAGCATATGTGCCAGCGGCTCTGCGATGATTTTCAGCGGGCGGGCCTGGACTGCGAATGTCTCCACGGAGATATCCGCCAGCAGCAGCGGGAGAAAACGATGCAGCGTTACCGTTCCGGCAAGCTGCCTGTCCTGATTGCCACCGACGTGGCCTCCAGAGGCATTGACGTGGACGATGTGGACTGCGTCATCAATTTTGATGTGCCCGAAGAAAATGAGTACTATGTCCACCGCATCGGCCGTACCGGCCGGGCCAAGCGGAAGGGCATCGCCTGGAGCATCATCGGAAACTTCCCTGAGAAGGCCAAGCTGGACGAGATCGCCAAGTTCTCCAACTATACCATTACGCCTATGATATTGAATGCCGATGGCACCCTGACCAAGGAAGAAGTGAAGGAGCCTCCCAAGCCCAAGCGGAGATTCCGCTGATGGAAAGCTGGGGCTTTCTGCTGCTATGCAGCCACCTGGGAAATCCGGAGCGCAGGCCGCTGACCACTGCCCAGCTAAGGGCCCTTTCCCAGAGAGTCCAGAATCACGGCCCGTGGGAGGACCCTGGAGACCTGACCCCGAAAAGCTTGAAGGCGTTGGGCTATCCGGAGGAATTCTCGGAGCGGATCGTCGCTCTGCTGGAAGAGGAGGAACTCCTTTCCAGGTATCTGCAAAAGGCCAAAAATCGAAAATGTGTGCCCATTACCCGGCAGGACCCCAGGTATCCTCAGGTCCTCCGGGAAAAACTAGGTCCGGACGCTCCCGGCACCCTGTGGGCCAAGGGAGATCTGCGCCTTTTGGAGGAGCCAATGGTGGCTCTGGTGGGTTCCCGAGAGCTGGAGATGCCGAACAGTCGATTCGCTATGGAAGCGGGGATTCAGGCGGCGAGGCAGGGCTATGTGCTGGTTTCCGGCAATGCCGTTGGTGCGGACCGCACTGCCCAGCGTGCCTGCTGGAAGGCCGGTGGAAAGGTTATTTGCGTAGTAGCGGATGCTCTCCACAGCTACCTGGAGGCTCCTAATGTACTGTACTTAAGCGAAGAGGACTATGATATGCCTTTTTCCCCTTTCCGCGCGCTTCACCGTAACCGGGTCATCCATGCACTGGGCCAGGGCGTGTTGGTGGCACAGTCTCATTTCGAGCAAGGCGGCAGCTGGAAAGGCACCAGAGAAAACCTGCGTTGCCACTGGACTCCGGTCTTCGGCTTCCGGGATGGCAGCGAAGCCATGGCCGCCCTGCAGGGAATGGGGGCAGAGCTCATTGATAGAAAGGAGCTGTCTGATCTGGGCGCGCTTTTAAAAAAAGAAAAGACCCTTCTTGATCACTGAATGCTTCCCATTTGTAAAAAATTTGGGAAGATATGGATTTTTTCAACAAACCGTGCTATACTTACAAAGTATGTGTATTACCCGGTTGGATATCCCACTGGGCGGAATCATAGAATGGAAGGTGTATTGTTTATGACAAAGGTTGATATTTACAGTGGTTTCCTGGGTGCAGGTAAGACCACTCTCATCAAAAAGATGATTGCAGAGGGCTACAAGGGTCAGAAGCTGGTGCTCATCGAGAATGAGTTCGGCGAGATCGGCATTGATGGCGGCTTCCTGAAGGAGGCTGGCATCAACATCACGGAGATGAACTCCGGCTGTATCTGCTGCTCCTTGGTGGGTGACTTCGGCAAGGCTCTGACCAAGGTGATCAACGAGTACCACCCCGACCGGATCATTATTGAGCCCTCCGGCGTGGGTAAGCTGTCCGATGTGATCGGCGCTGTGAATAAGGTCACAGGCACCGATGTGACTTTGGGCTATACTGTGGCCGTGGCCGATGCCGGAAAGGTGAAGGTTTATACCAAAAACTTCGGTGAATTCTACAACAACCAGGTGGAGACCGCTTCCACCATTATCCTGTCCCGGACGGATTCCATTCCCCAGGCCAAGCTGGACGCGGCAGTGGAGCTGCTGAGAAGCCACAATCAGGTGGCTACCATCATCACCACCCCTTGGAGCCAGCTGACAGGTGAGCAGCTGGTTGCGGCGATGGAAGGCAAGGCTTCGCTGGCTGCCGAACTGGCCCGGCTGGAGACCGAGCGGCTGGAAGCCGAGGATGAGGAGCATGAGCACCACCATCATCACCACCATGATGAGGACGAAGAAGAGCATCATCACCACCATCATGATGAGGATGATGAGGACGAGGAACACGAGCACCATCATCATGACCACGATGGGGATTGCTGCTGCCACGATCACGAGGAGCATGAGCACCATCATGACCAAGACGATCATGACGACGATTGCGGCTGCGGCTGCCATGACCACCATCATCACCATCATGCCGACGAGGTCTTCACCTCCTGGGGCGTGGAGACGGCCAAGAAGTTTGAAAAGGCCACCATTGAGGCCGCGCTCAAGGGCCTGGATTCCGGCGATTACGGTATGATCCTCCGGGCCAAGGGCATCCTGCCCTGCGTGGACGGTACCTGGATCCACTTTGACTATGTGCCTGAGGAGCACGATATCCGCACCGGCTCTGCCGATGTCACCGGTAAGCTCTGTGTCATCGGCTCCAAGCTGGACGAAAACGGCATCCAGCAGCTCTTTGGGGTATAAACCATGGCTACGCAACAGATCCCGGTTTATGCCTTTACAGGCTTCTTGGATTCCGGAAAGACCAAGTTCATCCAGGAGACGCTGGAGGACCCTCGATTCAACGCGGGAGAGCGGACCCTGGTCCTGATTTTTGAGGAAGGGGAGGAGGAGTACGACCTCTCCACCTATCCTTACAAGAATGTGTACCTGGAAGTGCTGGATCAGCAGACCGTCTCCACAGAAGAACTGAAGGCTCTGCAAAGAAAATACAAAGCCGAGCGTGTGGTGGCCGAACTCAATGGCATGCAGCAGGTCGGGGACCTCTATATGCGCTTCCCGAGTCAATGGGCCATTGCGCAAGAGGTCATGTTTGCTGACTCTACCACGATCATGGCTTACAACGCCAATATGCGCAATCTGGTAATGGATAAACTCGTGGGAGCCCAGATGGTGGTCTTCAACCGGATGACCCCCGGCGCGGACGTTATGCCCTTCCACAAGCTGGCCAGAGCCGCTAACCGCCGCATCGATATTCTGTATGACTATACCGACGGCACCACCAAGTTCGATGAGATTGAGGACCCTCTGCCGTTCGACATAAACGCTCCCGTCATCGAAGTAAAGGACGAGGACTATGCCCTGTGGTATCGGGATGTGTCTGAGGAGCCGGAGAAGTACAGCGGTAAGACTGTTCGCTTCAAGGCCCAGGTGGCTATGCTTCGCCGGGACAAGAACAATATGTTTGCCCCAGGCCGGTTCGTCATGACCTGCTGTGTAGAAGATATCCAGTTTTGCGGCATTCCCTGCAGATACGATGAAGCTTCTAAGCTGGAATCCCGGTCCTGGGTTATGGTTACCGCCAAGATCACAGCAGAGGAGCATCCCCTTTACAAGGGTGATGTGGGCCCCATGCTGACGGCTTTGTCTGTAGAGACCGGAGCGCAGCCTGCGGACCCGGATGTGGCCACATTCTAAATTGAGATAATTCCAAAATCCCCTGGATATTCTTCCGATTTCTTTGAATGTCCGGGGGATTGTGACTGCGGGGAGGAGAAAATAAAATGTACCAACCGCTGGCAGATCTCCTGCGGCCCCAGACCTTGGATGATGTGGTAGGCCAGGAGCATATTTTGGGGGAAGGGGCCGTTCTGCGTCGCCTGATCCAGTCCGGGAACATTCCCAATATGGTTTTCTACGGCCCCAGCGGCACGGGAAAGACCACCGTAGCCAACATCATCGCCAAGCAGACCAACCGGTCCCTCTATAAGCTCAACGCCACCACTGCCTCTACGGCGGATATCCGGGAGATCACTTCCCAGCTGGATACACTACTGGCCCCCAACGGAGTGCTGCTGTACCTGGATGAAATCCAGTCTTTCAACAAAAAGCAGCAGCAGTCCTTGCTGGAATACATCGAAAACGGAAAAATCACCCTGATTGCCTCCACCACGGAGAATCCTTATTTTTATGTCTTCAACGCCATCCTCAGCCGGTCTACGGTGTTTGAATTCAAGCAGATATCCAAAGAGGCTTCTCTGAAAGCTGTCAAGCGGGCGGTCTGCTTTATGGAGGACAGGACGGGCTTGGCCGCGCAACCGGAGGAAGGGGTTCTGGAGTACATCGCCGGAGCCAGCGGGGGAGACCTACGCAAATCTATGAATGCGGTGGAGGTGCTGTTCTCCGCTGCAAAGCCAGAAGGAAACAGCATAAAACTCACCATGAAGGACGCACAGGCGGTCACACAGAAGAGCGCCATGCGGGCAGATCGGGATGGAGACAACTTTTACGATCTGCTGTCTGCCCTGCAAAAGTCCATCCGGGGCTCAGACCCGGATGCTGCCTGCCACTATCTGGCACGCCTTCTGGAGGTGGGACAGATGCAGGCCGCTTGCCGGCGGCTCATGGTCATTGCGGCAGAGGATGTAGGCCTGGCCTATCCGCAGATCATTCCCATCGTCAAGTCCTGTGTGGATATGGCCCTGATGCTGGGCATGCCGGAAGCCCGGATTCCCCTGGGAGATGCGGCGGTGCTTATGGCAACCTCTCCAAAGTCTAATTCCGGACATCTGGCTCTGGATGCCGCCATCAGCGATGTGCAGAAGGGATTGGGCAGAGGATTCCCGCGGCAGCTGCAAAACGTCCACGCCGACACCTACACTCAGGAACGGGACCAGGGGTATCTGTACCCCCACGATTTTCCCAACCATTGGGTGGCCCAGCAGTATTTGCCGGATGATCTGGTGGGGAAAAAGTACTACGAGTATGGCCCCAACAAGCTGGAACAGGCAGCACGGCAGTATTGGGCGAGCATTAAAAAGGAGAACTGAGCATGGATATCCGAGTTGGCGACGTGTTAGTCATGAAAAAGAACCACCCCTGCGGCGAGAAGCGATGGCAGTGTCTGCGCACCGGGGCAGACTTTCGCCTGAAATGCCTGGGATGCGGCCACGAGCTCATGATCCCCAGATTCAAGGCTGAGAAAAATATCCGCAATGTGGAGCGAAAAGAAGAAACCTGAATCATTCCCACTGGGCACCTCTGTTTTTCGGAGGTGCCGTTTCTTTTGCGCTTCCTGAGGCTCTTCGGGGCAGAACTTGCGCAGGAAGCCAGAGCCCCAAGCGACGGCCTTTGCGCCCCAGGCGGGGTATACTCAAGGCAGCACCGGCAGAGGGGGGAAGGAAATGTATCTGGACCTATACATGCTCTTAAATTTCGGCGTGGATTACCTGCTGCTTCTCGGCACCCAGAAGCTGTCGGGGACTGCCGGACATCCCGATCGGCTTCTTTGGGCGGCGGTACTGGGTGCGGTCTACAGCGGGCTTTGCCTGGTGACTGGCTTTTCCTTCCTGGCGGGAGTGCTCTGGCGGCTGGTCTTCCTGGGGCTCATCTCGGCTATCGCCTTCGGGGTCACCAAAAGTGCCTGGCGGCGCTGCGGCATATTTACGGTGCTGAGTCTGGCCCTGGGAGGCATGGCTTCTCTGGCAGGGAGCGGGCACCTGCTTCGGCTGCTGGCCTGCGGCGGGGGGCTGTGGCTGCTGTGCAGCGTGGCCTTTGGCGGCACTCCCGGTAAACAGCTGGTGCCTCTGATGATCTGCCAGGGGGAAAAGCGGCTGTCTCTGACTGCGCTGAAGGATACGGGAAATTCCCTCCGAGACCCCATTACCGGAGAGCAGGTCCTGGTACTGGGGTGCGATCAGGCAACGGCACTGACCGGCCTCAGCCGGGAGCAGCTGGCAAAACCTATGGAGACCCTGGAACGTAACCCAGGCCTGGGTTTGCGGCTGGTACCCTATCACGCCGTGGGGAAGACCGGACTGCTGCTGGCCATGCGGATGGGGGAGGTGCGCTGGGACGGAAGAAAACGGGGCTGCATCATCGCGTTTGCCCCGAATGAGCTGGGAGGAGAAGAATTTCAGGCATTGCTGGGAGGTATAGCATGAATTTGCTTCGTTTGTTACAAAAATGGTTGATTTCTGAAGAGCAAGGGATTTTTTACATCGGAGGCAGCGATGTGCTCCCGCCGCCGCTGCGGGGAGAAGAGGAAAAACGTGCCATTGAAGCCCTGTCCCGGGGAGAGGAGACGGCGAAGCAGACCCTTGTAGAGCATAATCTCCGACTGGTCGTCTATATCGCCAGACGGTTTGATGGGGACCGGACTAACCTGGAGGACCTGATTTCCATCGGCACCATTGGCCTCATGAAGGCCATCGGCACCTACCGGGCAGACAGGAACATTAAGCTGGCGACCTACGCCTCCCGGTGCATCGAGAATGAAATACTCATGCATTTGCGAAAAATCGCAAACCAGAAGGCGGAAGTCTCTTTGGACGAGCCCATCAATCTGGATGGGGAGGGAAATGAGCTGCTGCTTTCAGACATCCTGGGTACCGCCGAGGATGATATCCAGCGACCTTTGGAGGCCGATGCTGAGGTAATGGTCCTAAGGCAAGCCTTGACAGAGCTTCCCCAGCGAGAGCAGGAAATCGTATCCATGCGCTTCGGCCTGGACGGACGAAAGGAACTGACCCAGAAGGAGGTGGCCCAGAAAATGGGTATCTCCCAATCCTATATTTCCAGACTGGAAAAGCGGATCCTGGGCAAGCTCCGAAAGGAGTTTCTTCGGCAGACAAGCTGCGCCTGACCTTTTACAAAGCGCTTATAGATGTATAAAAAAATCCTATAAAAGGAAGGCTTGCAAAAAGAGAGGACCGGTGGTATAATCAACGTATAAATATATCGATATAAAAATATATCGATAAAAATTGGACGAGGAAGAATATGGAACGTAATGTGAAAGTTTCCAAAGCGGTGCTGAAGCGGCTCCCCGGCTACCTGGCTTACCTGAAGAGTTTGCCGGATACAGCCCCGGCCAATATCTCCGCCACGGCACTGGCCAACGCTCTGGACATGGGCGAGGTACAGGTGCGCAAGGATCTGGCCATCGTTTCCGACGGCGGCCGCCCCAAGGTCGGCTACCAGCGGGAGGCACTGATCGACGACATCGAGCAGTTTTTGGGCTACGACAACACCACCGATGCGGTGCTCATTGGCGCGGGCAAGCTGGGTCTGGCCCTGATGGCCTATACTGGCTTCGAGGCTTACGGTCTGAACATCCAGGCTGCCTTCGATATCGCCCCATCCATCGAAAAGACAGAGGACGGCCAGCCGGTGTACCCCATCACCAAGCTGGAGCACTACTGCAAGCTCCACAAGGTCTTGATGGGCATCATCACCGTCCCCGCCTCCGCTGCCCAGGGGGTTGCGGATATGCTCATCGCCGGAGGTGTAAAGGCCATCTGGAATTTCGCGCCCACCCACCTGGATGTGCCGGACAATATCCTGGTGCAGAACGAAAACATGGCGACCTCGCTCGCGGTACTCTCCGTGCATCTGAGAGCGGCCATGAAGGAAGAGAAAAAGTGAAAAACCTTCCCCTGGGAGAAGGTGGCTCGGCGTAGCCGAGACGGATGAGGGGCGGTACTAAGTCGATGCTGTTCTCGCCCCACACCCGTCAGGGCTTCGCCCTGCCACCCTCTCCCGGGAGAGGGTATTACCCGGATGCCAAAAACGGTATCCGGGAATTTTTTTCAAAAGTGAAACACAAGGCTCCTTTTTTACGACTCTATAAGTGAAAGACACAGAAGGAGGGAAACCCATGGAGGACGCGCGGATCATTGACCTCTATTTCTCCCGTTCAGAGGAAGCCATCGGGGAGACGGCGGCAAAATACGGCCCCTACTGCGCTTCTATCGCTATGAGCATTCTGAACGATCCAGAGGATGCGGAGGAAAGCGTCAACGATACCTGGCTGGCAGCCTGGAACCGGATGCCCCCGGAGCGGCCCAATGTCCTGGCTGTGTTTCTGGGGCGGATGACCAGAAACATCTCCATTGACCGTTGGCGGCAGTACCACTCTTTCAAACGCAGCGGCAGCCAGGTGACGCTGGCCCTGGAGGAGCTGGATGGCTGCGTCAGCGGAAAGGAGAGTCCGGAAAACGAGGCCATTCGCCGGGAGACCCTGAGGAGCATTCAATGCTTTCTGGACACGCTGACTCCAGTGGAGCGGGCGGTCTTCGTCTGTCGCTATTGGTATCTGGATAATTCGAAAGAGATCGCCGACCAGTGCGGCTTTTCCCGGGGAAAGGTCCGTACTATGCTTCGAAGGACCCGAATCCGGCTGATGGAGCACCTTAGTAAGGAGGGACTGGCATGACGAAAGACGAAATGCTGGAGCTGTTAGGAGATATGGACCCACAGTACATATTGGAGGGCCAGCGTCTGCGGTCCGGGCAGATGCATACGCGGAATAAGGGCTCCTGGCTCCGCCGAGCCACCGCAGTGGCCGCTATGCTGGCGGTGGCTGGGGCGCTCTTAAAGCCCTGCCTGTCGGCAAGCTGGGTGCGGCCCGGTGTTGAGGAAAAGCAAGAGAACCAGCCGGAAAACACAAAGACTATCCGCTATTATCTAGACGGGGAGGAAGTCCAGACAGAGGCGACACTGTTTGAAGCGGAAGAGTTTTCCATATACATTTTCCCGGACTGGGCCTATGAGACGATCACCTATGGGTCGAATCAAGCCCACAGGTGGACCAAGGGTACCTCTGCTCTGACGGTACTGTACCGCCAGGAGGAGACTATGGCCGCCGTGCGGGAATGGGCCCGCTTGAAGGAGTTGAGCAAACCCTTTGGAAATGGCGCCTATGGAAGTCTGCGCACCAATGGTATGTATGTGTATTTTACCGAGGCATCGGGAGGCTGGCTGGTCCAAATTCTGGAATTCTCACCGCAGGGGGATGCGGATGATTCCGTCCGGACTATGGAAGCCATGCGGGATACGCTTGTCCCGGCGGAGAATGCGCCCCAAAGTACCAGCGAGAGGCCAAAAGTCGTGGATTATTCCTTGCAGGATGAAACCTTTGTATATCAGTCTGTGACCTTTACGCTCTATCAGGGTGACGGCTGGTCTACCTACCTCCCGGAAGGGGAGGACTGGCAGCAGGTGGACCCGGACTATCTGAAAATCAACACCCCCCAGATGGAGGCAGTGCTGTGCCTGGAAAACCAGGACCATCGATTTACTGTGTTGCGGCTGGAAAACGCCACTGCGGACGAGGCCATAAACTGGACATCAGAAGCGTATCCTGCCCATGGCTGGGACTGGGAATGGACCCCTAAGAATTGGGATCAGGACTCGGATTCTTTTTCCTGTACCGCAAGCAATGAAGAAATGCGGACAGTGAAAAAGCGATTTATTCGGTATCAGGATGGATTCTATGTAGTGATTTCCGACTATTATCCGACTCTTCTGAAAAATTACGTCCGCATCATGGATGCTGAATTTCTCCTTGATATTCCATAAAAAACCCGGATACCGAGCACATCGGTATCCGGGAAAAACATTTTAAGGGTCACTTGGCGGGCTTAAAGCTGTCCTTCAGGCTGACAGAGCGGTTGAACACCAGATGCTCTGGGGCAGAATCCTTGCTGTCCGGGCAGAAGTAGCCAAGACGCATGAACTGGTAGCTCTCGGGAGCCTTGGCATTTTTCAGAGAGGCCTCCACTTTGCAGCCCTGGAGGACCTCCAGAGAGTTGGGATTCAGGCAAGCCAGGAAATCCTTTCCGGCAGCATCAGGATCAGGATCCTCAAAGAGGTTGCTGTACTGCCGCACCTCGGCGTCGTAGCAGTTATTGGCGTCTACCCAGTGGATGGTGGCACCCTTGATCTTCCGGCCGTCGGCAGGATCGCCGCCCTTGCTGTCAGGGTCGTAGGTAGCCAGCACCTCGGTCACGTTTCCGTTGTCGTCGGTTACGCAGCCGGTGCACTTGATAACGTATGCGCCCTTCAGGCGGCACTCGGGGCCGTCGGGGTACAGCCGCTTGTACTTGGGAATGGGCTGGGCCAGGAAATCATCCCCTTCGATCCAAAGGTTTCTGGAGAAAGTGATCTCCCGGGAACCTGCCTCAGCATCGTTGGGATTGTTCTCCACCAGGAAGGTCTCGCTCTGGCCTTCGGGGTAGTTGGTAATGGTGAGCTTCACAGGCTTCAGCACGGCCATGACCCGCTTGGCAGTCTCGTTCAGGTCCTCCCGGAGGCAATGCTCCAGGAAGGCGTACTCAATGGTGTTGGGGGACTTGGCCACGCCCACACGATCGCAGAAGTTGCGGATGGAGGCAGGCGTATAGCCCCGGCGGCGCAGGCCGCAGAGAGTGGGCATACGGGGGTCATCCCAGCCGGATACATAGCCGTTTTCCACCAGAGCCCGGAGCTTCCGCTTACTCAGAACCGTATGGTCGATGCCCAGCCGGGCAAACTCGATCTGCCGGGGATGATTGGGCACAGACACATGCTCCACCACCCAATTGTAAAGAGGACGGTGATTCTCAAACTCCAGAGAGCACAGGGAGTGGGTAATGCCCTCCAGGGCATCCTGAATGGGGTGTGCAAAGTCGTACATGGGATAGATGCACCATTTGTCTCCCTGACGGTGGTGGTGCATATGACGGATGCGGTAGATAACGGGGTCACGCATATTGAAGTTGCCGGAGGCCAGGTCGATTTTGGCCCGGAGAGTATAGCGGTTGTCCTCGAATTCCCCGGCACGCATCCGAGCGAAAAGGTCCAGGCTCTCTTCAATGGGCCGGTCCCGATAGGGAGAGATGGCGGGAGTGTTCAGGTCTCCGCGGTACTCCTTGAACTGCTCAGGGGTCAACTCGCATACGTAAGCCAATCCCTTTTTGATGAGCTCCACGGCATATTCGTAGTCCTTCTCAAAGTAGTCGGAGCCGTAGAAGAACCGGTCGCCCCAGTCAAAGCCAAGCCAATGGATGTCCTCCTGGATGGCCTCCACAAACTCTACGTCTTCTTTGGTGGGGTTTGTGTCGTCCATCCGCAGATTGCACAGGCCCCCAAACTTCTCGGCTGTGCCGAAGTCGATGATCAGGGCCTTGCAGTGGCCGATGTGCAGATAGCCGTTGGGCTCCGGCGGGAA
>OIZT01000660.1_pt1 | contig 19792 bp, 14 predicted proteins | sample 1588611 | NCBI WGS metagenome assembly OIZT01 (sample SAMN03283278) | human gut metagenome | biome: human-associated habitat; material: feces | host: Homo sapiens | place: Peru | collected 2012
CAGAGAAAACAGTTGCAGAAAGCATTCGGCTACACCTATGAAGAATATAAAAATTCCATCATCACCATGTGGAATCTCAGTCCAAAGCGTTTCCGTCGTCTGCTGCGTCAAAGTGAAATACTTTACAAAAAAGAGTAAATGTGCTATCCTATACATAGGATAAGAGGAGTGTCTGAGGTGGTCAATTTCGTGGCAGCCACACGCCGATGGTAACGACAAGGGCTTTTGCTCTGAGAGATGCAGGAGAACGCCACGCCTGCCAAATGCCAATCGATGGGGAACGGTTCAGATGCCGTTCCCCGTTCCTGTTTTCAGACAAAATGAAAGCTGCTGTGCCATTGTTCGGAGCAATGACACAGCAGCTTTTTTCGTTGATCATGCCGCAGCGGAACAGCTCGGAGATGATGTCGATGATGCCGGAGCCGCAGATGCCCACGGGCTTCTGGCCCGGGTCTCCCACGATGGAGAGGGTGGGCTCCATGGTGCTCTTGTCGATGGTGCAGGCCTCAATGGCTCCGTCTGTGGCACGCATGCCGCAGGAGATGTCGCCGCCCTCAAAGGCGGGACCGGCGGAGCAGGCGCAGCTCATGAGGAAGTCCCGGTTGCCGAAGACGATCTCGCCGTTGGTGCCCAGGTCGATGAACAGGCTCATTTCGTCCCGGTCCCAGATGCCGGAGGCCAGGGTACCGGCGGTGATGTCGCCGCCTACGTAGGAGCCGATGTTGGGGGCAATGCGGACCTCTGCCAGAGGATTGGCGGGAAGGTTCACATCCCCGGCCAGCAGCCCGTCCCAGTGGAAGAAGCTGGGGATATAGGGCTCCATCCGCACGCTCTGGGCATCCACCCCTACGAACAGATGGTTCATGGTGGTGTTGGCGCCTACGCAGAGGCTCAGGATGCTCCGGGGATTGAGGGAGGCGGACTTGCACAGGCCCACCATAATGGGGACCAGGGTCTCCTTGATGATGGCATCCTGGAGCTTCTTTTTGCCGCCGGGCTTGCCCTGCTCAATGATCCGGTTGATGACATCCGCGCCGTAGCGGATCTGGCCGTTGCCGGAGGAGCCCTTGGCCAGGATCTTGCCGCTGGTCAGGTCCGTCATGACCATGGTCACGGTGGTGGTGCCGATGTCGATGGCGCAGCCGTAGATGCCCGTGTCCTGGGGGCCGCAGATTTCCATACAGGTGAAGGCCGTTCCCTCCAGGCGGCCCTTGACGCAGACCTGGAAGTCATGCTCCCGGAGGGTGGTGGCCAGACGGACCATCACCGTGTGGGGGATGCGGACGGACTCCACCCCCAGAGCGTCCTCAATGGCCCAGGTCAGCCGCTCGTTGTCCGGCATGGTGTCCTCCAGGCTGGGCTCGGTCATGGTCAGGACCACGCTGCGGTAGAAATTGACAAAATGGATGCCGCTCTTTTTCAGGTCCTCCTGGGCCTTGTCGAAGATGGCGACCTCCTTGGGGGAGGACAGATCCGCGGTCTTCATCCGGGACTGATAGGCGGAGGCAATGTCCGGCACAAAAATGGTGCAGTCCCCGGCTACCTTAGAAGAGCAGCTGAGCCGCCAGCCCCCGGCATATTCTTCGTCGGAGATGTGCCGGGTCTGGATGCTCTCCAGATCGCCCTCCACCAGCTTTACACGGCACTTGCCGCAGGAGCCGTTGCCGGAGCAGGGAGCATCGATGGCCACATTGGACCGCCGGGCCAGCTCCAGAAGGTTGTCGCCCACATTGCATTCGGCGGCAACGGGCTTACCGCCTTCAATTTGGAAAATGACTTTTGGCATATAGGGAACCCTCTTTCTTCCGTTTTTGCTTTAGTATACCATAGGGAAAGGCAGTTGTCCAGAGAAATCAGTATGCTTATATCGGTATGTAAGAAGGACTGTCAGCTGGGAGATGTCCGTAAAGATGTACGGGGGGGGAAAATAAAACCCTCTCCTGGGAGAGGGTGGACCGGGCGCAGCCCGGGACGGGTGTGGGGCGTTACCTGGTCAGACCTGGTACCGCCCCTCTTCCGTCTCGGCTTCGCCGAGCCACCTTCCCCCAGGGGAAGGTTTTTATTCTTTTACCTTCCTCCACACCAGGCCGATGACCAGGCCGATGGCTGCCGGGAGGAGCCAGCCCAGTCCCAGGCTGAAGAGGGGAAGGGTCCGTCCTGCCCAGCTGAGAAGCCCCGCCACATGGATGGCTTCTATGGCAGAGGCCGGCAGGGCGTTCAGCAGGTCCAGGATGGCTGCCAGGAAGGTGCAGGCGGTGACGCTGACGTAGATCTTCCGGTCATTGCCGTAGAACCTCCCGAAGACCGTCAGCAGGATCAGGGTAATGGCCAGAGGATACAGGAACATAAGCACCGGCAGGGAGAGGGTAATGATCTGGGTCAGGCCGAAGTTGGACACCACCAGGGGAAAGACACTGAACAGAACCGTCCAGGCCTTGTAGCTGACCTTGGGGAAGAGAAGGCCGAAGGTCTCGGCGCAGGAGGTGACGAGGCCGATGGAGGTCTTCAGGCAGGCCAGGGTCACGGTGGCGGCCAGGATCAGCTGACCGGCAGCCCCGAAGTAGTGGTGGGCGATCTGGGTCAGGGCAATGCCGCCGTTTTCACTGGTGGCGAAAACGCCCCGGCTGAAAACGCCCATCAGGGTAATGAGGGCGTAGATCACAGCCATCAGCAGGCTGCTGAACAGGCCCGCCCGGTAGGTGGCTCCGGCCACGTCCTGGGGCTTCTCCACCCCCAGCTCCTTGATGACCTGGACAATGGTAATGCCGAAGGCCAGGGCCGCCAGGATGTCCATGGTATTGTAGCCTTCCAGGAAGCCGGTGACGAAGGGGTGGTTTACATAATTTCCTTCAGGAGCAACCTCGGAGAGCCCGGCTGTGGGATTGAGGAGAGCGGCAATGATCAGCAGCAGCAGAAACACCAGAAACACCGGATTGATGACCTTGCCTACGTAGGTCAGGATGCCGCTGGGCCGCAGGGAGAAATAGAGCACCAGGGCAAAGAAAATGGTAGAAAAAATCAGCAGGGCCAGGGCCTGCTGATCCTCCCCCACCAGAGGGGCCATGCCCACCGTAAAGGAGGTGGAGGCGCATCTGGGAATGGCGAAGCAGGGTCCGATGGTCAGATACAGCAGACAGGTGAAAAAGATGCCGTAGTGCTTGCCTACCCGGCCGGAAAGCTCTGCCAGGCTTTCACTGCGGGACAGGGCCATGGATACAATGGCCAGCAAAGGAAGGCCGACCGCCGTTACGACAAAGCCCAGGATGGCTACTACGGAGTTCGCACCTGCCATTTGTCCCATGTGTACCGGGAAGATCAGGTTGCCTGCGCCAAAAAACAGACCAAACAATAAGCTGGCTACAGCCACAATTTCCCTCGCTGTCAATTTCCGTTTCATCATTCGTACCTTCCTTTCTGAAGATTTGTTTTTGTCTCCGCGGTTTGCGGAGGGTATGTGACCGAGTATAACACTTAGTTTATAAAAAGTAAACAAAAATTTTATATTGGTCGATTGTAAAATGAAGTTGGACACTCCTAATTGCAAGAAAAAAACAAGAATAAGGCATGGTACTTTTTGTAGAATGATGTTAAAATAGTGTTATCTGTATTGCATTGCTAAAGGAGGGGACTGTCCCGTGTCAAAAACAACACTGATTGACAGTCGTATCAGAAAATACGCTTACCGTGAGATATCACAAATATACCAAGATATTGGAGCATCACCGGATGGCCTGTCTCATGAACAGGTCGAGGCGATGAGGGAAAAATACGGCGAGAACAGCTTTGCGGAGCGAAAGAATGATACGATGATACGCCGGTTGCGGCGGGCTTTTATCAATCCGTTTAATATAATTCTCTTTATCCTGGGTATTATTTCGTTGGTGACAGACGTTTTTCTCGTCTCCAACTTCGCCAGAAATGCCACTGCTGCCATCATTATCTTTTCCATGATCCTAATTAGTGGTGCAATCCGTCTGATTCAGGAACTCCGAGCAAAGAATGCGGCGCAGCAGCTTAATCGGCTGATTCATGAAAGTATCACTGTAAGGCGAGAAGGAGAACTCATCGAGATCTCTGCGGAAAAGCTGGTGGTGGGCGATATTGTCCTGCTCTCTGCGGGGGATCGTGTTCCGGCGGATATCCGGCTGACAGAGGTCACCGACCTGTTCATCTCACAGGCAGCCATAACGGGCGAAAGCGCCATTTTGGAAAAGAACTGCCGCGCCCTCAGTTACAGCAGCTTGGAAACGCTGACCCAGCTTGAAAACCTTGCTTTCATGGCAACAACAGTCATCAGCGGTAAAGGCGAGGGTATTGTGCTGGCGGTCGGAAAGGACACGCTCTACGGCAGCTTTGCAAAACCTGATTCTGATGATAAAAAATCCTTTCAAAAGGGTGCCAATTCCATCGCCTGGGTCATGCTCCGCTTTATTGCGGTGCTGATTCCCATTGTATTCGCGCTTCTCGGTATCACAGGTGGGAAATGGCTGGAATCCTTTGCTTTTGCGCTGTCGGTGGCTGTAGGACTGATGCCGGAGATGCTGCCTATGGTTATTACCGCTTGCCTTGCAAGGGGCAGTCTTACCATGAGCCGCAAGCAGACCATCATCAAAGACATCAATGCCATGCAGGGTTTTGGCAGCATGGATGTGCTTTGCATGGACAAGACTGGAACGCTGACCAATGAAAGTATCCTGCTGGAATATTACATGGACGTGCTCGGTAATGAAAGCAGCGAGGTGCTGGATTTGGCTTTCTTAAACAGCTTCTTCCATTCCGGCGTACGCAATCCAATTGATAACGCGATTCTTGCCTGCCAGACTATGCCGGGAAGCGAGGCACATTACACCGATTTGCTCACTCAGTATCAAAAAATAGACGAGATTCCCTTTGACTATGCCCGCAAGTTTGTCAGCACTCTTGTGACAGATAAAAACGGAGAAAGTCAACTCATTATGAAAGGGGATATCTCCCACATCGTTAACCGTTGCAGCCATGTGGAGTATCGGGGTGAAATTCTGCCGATAGAGAAAAGCGGGATGCAGAGCGTATCCTTTGTGGTAGATGAGATGCTCCAGGACGGTATGAAGGTCATCGCCGTTGCACGAAAAAATGTAGGACAGCAAAACCAGATCACCCCTGCCGATGAAGAGGATATGATCTTGATGGGGTATCTGGCATTCTTTGACGCACCCAAGAAAACCGCAAAGGTGTCTGTGGCGGCGCTCAAAAGGCTGAAGGTGACTCCCAAAATTCTGACGGGGGATCAGGCAGACGTGGCGGTCTCTGTATGCCGCCGGGTGGGGATTTCTTCCGAAACCGTTCTGACCGGCGCCAATCTGGATGAAATGACAGACAGCGAACTTAGCGCTGCGGTTGAAAAAATTCATGTTTTCGCGGAGCTTACACCGGGTCAAAAGGTCCGTCTGGTTTCTGCCCTGGGTCAAAACGGGCATACGGTGGGCTTCTTGGGCGATGGAATCAATGATATCCCGGCGCTTTGTGAGGCCAATGTGGGCATCTCGGTGGATACGGCGGTGGATGCAGCAAAAGATGCGGCGGACGTGGTACTGCTTCAAAAGGATCTTGGCGTGCTGGAACAGGGCATTTTAGAAGGGCGAAAAACCTTTACCAATATGCTCAAATACATTAAAATTACCGCCAGCTCCAACTTCGGCAATATCCTCTCCATTGTCTGCGCCAGCGCCTTCTTGCCCTTTTTGCCTATGACTTCCGTACAGATATTGCTGCTGAACCTGCTGTACGATGTTTTGTGCATCATTCTGCCCTGGGACAATGTGGATGAAGAAGAGACCCTTTCTCCGAGAGACTGGTCGGGCAGGACGCTGGGGCGGTTTATGCTGTCCTTTGGACCGATCAGTTCCCTGTTCGACATAGTGACATTTCTGTTTCTGTATTACTTCCTGTGTCCTATGCTGTGCGGAGGAGCAACCTATCTGAACCTTACCGATCCCGCCCTGCGGCTTCAGTATGTGTCTCTTTTCCAGACTGGATGGTTTTTGGAATCCATGTGGACACAGGTGCTGATTCTGCATTTTCTGCGGACCCGTAGAATACCCTTTGTGCAGAGCAGGCCGTCTGCACCGGTTATTTGTATTACCCTTGCGGGAATCGTCGCCTTTACCGCGATTACCTTTACCAAGGGTGCGTCGTTGTTCGGCCTGACGAAATTGCCGCTTTGGTATTTCGTGTTTCTGCTGATTGTAGCGCTGTTGTATATGCTGCTGACTACGGTAGTCAAAACCCTCTATCAGAAGAAGTATCATGAGTTGATTTGAAAGGAGGAATCCAGCGTGAAAAAGAATATCGGCTTTATCCCAATGGATTCCGTCCTTGAAGAGTGGCTGCTGGAAAAGCTGATGAAAGAGCCGCCGAAAAGTGACTGCGCCGAAGACCTGCTTTCCGGCATCCGGGATATGCTCAGCGGAGAGGTGACCTCCCTGCTGCTGAGCGCATCCGGCGAGGCGGAAGCTCCCTCGCTCGTCCCGCCGGACGGGATGCGGATTGGAGAACTGGAAATCAGCCCCAAAAGCAGGAGGGTCGTCATGGGGGGCGCTGAAGTCAGCCTGACGCCAAAGGAGTTTGACATACTGTATTTCCTTGCTCAGAACCGCGGGGAGGTATTTACCAAGGAACAAATCTACCGGGCGGTGTGGTCTGAGGATTACCTTTTGGACGACAGCAACATCATGGCATTTATCCGAAAACTACGGAAGAAAATTGAGCCTGACCCGGACGCGCCCAAGTACATTCTGACCATCTGGGGCATCGGATACAAGTTTAATGACCAACTATAACACAGGCGGGCCAAACTCGGCCCGCCTAAATTCTTGCAAAATCGCAAGGAAATCGCAAGGTTTTAGCCATGTGATTCTCCTTGCGATTTTTGTATTCTGTAAGTGGTCGAAGGGAGGTGATTCGCGTGCAATTCCTGCAAAACACTGTATCTGAATAATTTGGAAAGCGGCGATGTTGTTGGCGATAAGGTTGAAATCGTTGCTGAATACTGTTCTTCTGGAAAACAAAAAAGCAATGTTTTGGAGGGAATCGTTGGACAGGTATTGGCAATCCCAGAAGTGATAAGCGCCGGTTGGGAGGTGTTGTGAGTGAAAAAGAAAATCAAAGAAACTACGAAGTGAAATCAATCATCGAAAGGAGTGAGCAGCAATGAATTACACCTGCATCTTTTTTGGAGTTCTTTTCACCATTGCGGGTTTTGTCTTTGCCTGCGGGAAAGGACATATTCACTTATCTGCGTGGAAAAACATGCCGCAGGAAGAGAAAGAGAAAATTAAAATTGTTCCGCTTTGCCGCAATATTGGAGAAGTCATTGCGCTTAATGGCATCATTTTCCTGATGAAGGGATTGTGGCCTGGATTTGCAGGCCACTGGTTTGTGGCCGCCATGATCGCATGGCTGATGATTGCCGGCTTTGACGTCTGGTATATCGAAAAAAGCAATCGATATCGCAAAAAATAATCCGCAATGCGGTTTCGGATAGATATTCCATAAAACAGCGAGGTGAATAATATGGACTCTGACAGTGGTCCGCGAAGGCATAGAGCAGCACATGAGGGACATGGAGTTCCATATCCCTCATGTGACCCTGCTTGCCGTTATAAAATCAAGGAGGTAAGACCAATGAACAAGAAAGAAAATCGTATATCTGTTCGTCAGGCAGTGGAAAAGGCAGTCATTCGAGACGAGCAGAATCGCCGCATTCAGTTTGCGGCTACCAATCCCATTAAGGAAGTTTTGAAAAACCTGCATACCACGCTTCGTGGCCTTGATGCAGAAGCCGTATCTGTAAGCCGCACCAAATATGGCAGCAACAAAGTAACACACGAAAAAAAGAAATCTCTGGCCAAGCGGCTGGCCGGTGCATTCATCAATCCCTTTACCGCCATCCTGTTCTGTCTGGCGCTGGTGTCCACCATGACGGATATGGTGTTTCCCTATTTTTCTCTTTTAGGCAGTGCGCCGGAGGATTTTGACCCTCTGACTGTGGCAATTATTCTGACTATGGTTATGATTTCCGGCACACTTCGCTTTGTACAGGAATCCAGAAGCGGAAACGCGGCAGAAAAACTGCTGGCCATGATCACGACCACCTGCACCGTTACCCGTAAGGATCAGGTGAAAGTTGAAATCCCCATGGATGATCTGGTGGTCGGCGATATCGTGCATCTGTCCGCCGGGGATATGATTCCGGCTGATGTTCGAATTCTGGATGCAAAAGATTTGTTTGTCAGTCAGGCAAGTTTGACTGGAGAAAGCGAGCCCATTGAAAAAACGCCTAATGTCAGCGCGGCCAAAGACAGCATAACCGATTATACAAACATCGCCTTTATGGGCAGCAATGTTGTCTCCGGCAGTGCAACAGCGGTCGTTGCTTGTGTCGGTGATAATACGCTGTTTGGTTCTATGGCATCCGCAGTGGCCGGAGAAGCGGTTGAAACCAGCTTTACCAAGGGTGTCAATGCCGTCTCCTGGGTGCTGATCCGCTTCATGCTGGTCATGGTTCCGCTGGTGTTCTTCATCAATGGCATTACGAAAGGCAACTGGTTGGAAGCATTCCTGTTCGGCATCTCCATTGCCGTCGGCTTGACCCCGGAGATGCTTCCCATGATCGTGACGACCTGCCTTGCCAAAGGTGCGGTCTCCATGAGCAAAAAGCAGACCATCGTCAAAAACCTGAATTCCATCCAGAACTTCGGTGCCATAGACATTCTTTGCACCGACAAGACCGGAACGCTGACGCAGGATAAAGTTGTGCTGGAATATCACCTAAACGTAAACGGTGAGGACGATACGCGGGTATTGCGCCACGCTTACCTCAACAGCTATTTCCAGACCGGCTACAAGAATCTGATGGATCTGGCGATCATCCATAAGACAGAGGAAGAAGAAGCGGCGGATTCTCGTCTGCTTGATCTGTCTGAAAATTATGTGAAGGTGGACGAGATTCCCTTTGACTTCACCCGCCGCCGCCTGACCACGGTGGTTCAAGATAAGCAGGGCAAGACCCAGATGGTGACAAAGGGTGCTGTGGAAGAAATGCTCTCTGTCTGCACCTTCGCAGAGTGTGATGACGGCGTGGAGCCGCTGACCGATGAGGTTCGCAGCCGGATTCTCAAAACAGTGGATGATCTCAACGACAAGGGCTTCCGTGTGCTGGCGATTGCGCAGAAAAGCAATCCGTCCCCGGTGGGCGCTTTCGGCGTGAAGGACGAGTGTGATATGGTGCTGATTGGGTACCTTGCGTTCCTCGATCCTCCGAAGGAATCCACCGCAGATGCCATCACGGCACTGAAAAACCATGGCGTGACTACCAAAATCCTGACCGGCGACAATGACAAGGTGACCCGCACCATCTGCAAGCAGGTTGGGCTGAAGGTCCGCAATATGCTCCTTGGCTCTGATCTGGATCATATGTCCGATGCAGAGCTGGCCCGGGCAGCAGAGAGCACCGACGTATTCGCCAAGCTGACCCCGGACCAGAAGGCCCGTGTGGTGTCCGTCCTGCGGGAAAACGGCCATACCGTTGGTTTCATGGGCGATGGAATCAATGATGCCGCCGCTATGAAAGCCGCCGACATCGGCATTTCAGTGGATACCGCCGTAGACGTGGCCAAGGAGTCGGCGGACATCATCCTGCTGGAAAAAGACCTGATGGTGCTGGAACAGGGCATCATCGAGGGCCGCAAGACCTACGCCAACATGATCAAGTACATCAAGATGACCGCCAGCTCCAACTTCGGCAATATGTTCTCGGTACTGGCCGCCTCGGCGCTACTGCCCTTCCTGCCGATGATGAGCGTGCATCTGATTTTTCTGAACCTGATCTACGACCTGTCCTGTACCGCGATTCCCTGGGATAACGTGGACGAGGAATTTATCGCAAAGCCCCGGAAATGGGATGCTTCCAGCGTAGGCAGTTTTATGATTTGGATTGGACCTACCAGCTCCATCTTCGACTTTACAACCTACATTTTCATGTATTTTGTATTCTGCCCCATGTTCGTGTCCGGTGGTGTTCTGTTCAACGATCTGGCCGCTCATTACAGCGGAGCAGAGCTTGCGGCCATGCAGGCGCAGTATATCGGGATGTTCCAGGCTGGATGGTTTGTAGAATCCATGTGGAGCCAGACACTGGTCATTCACATGATCCGCACTCCGAAGCTGCCCTTCATTCAGAGCCGCGCCTCTGCTCCTGTGACCTTGCTCACCATGACTGGAATCACGGTTCTAACCATTATTCCCTTTACAGCCTTTGGAACGATGTTGGGATTTGTCGCTCTGCCTGTAACATACTTTGCTTATCTGATTCCCTGCATCCTGCTGTATATGGTGCTGGCAACCAGCTTGAAAAAAGCCTATGTCCGTCACTATGGCGAACTGCTCTAAGGAGGTATAATGATGAATTGGAAGGAAATTTGGATGACTCTTTTCGGAACCACCGAATGGCTGGGTCTTAATATCGGCTTTTGGGTATCCATGGCTGCAGTTGCACTGATTGTGATTGTGATGAATATCATATTCTGGTCTATAGGATCTAGAACAGATACAGCCGTTATTTCCTGAAAAAGGGCAGACTACCCCTACATCAGGTTGTGGAAAGTTTTCTCCCAGCGATTGCAAGGGCGTACAAATTGGCACAGGAGAACATTGCGTACGGACGATTCTCGTTTTTCTTCAAGCCTCTGTACGCCACTTTTCTGTAGCCCAATAGGGTTCAATGACACCCACCCACTCATTCCAAGGGATAATCTCGTCCATGATTTCCAGAAATTCCTCCCGCTTCGTTTTCTTCTTGCGGAAGCTGTATTCAATGTCGGTAAAAGTGTTTTGCTTCATTTCTGGTACCACCTTTGTTTGATGGTTCTATTATACCATATCCGGCAGCGGGATGGTAGCTTTGATTAAATCAGAGGTTCCCTAAGAACCCCCGCCGAAGGAAGGCTTTTTCCCCTTGCATTCTTCCCCAATTTCTGGTAAAATCCAGCCAAAATAAATTTGGGAGGGCTTGCCATGAATCACGATGTTTACAGCTGCCTCTCCGCCATCCCCACCGGGGAGGCGGGGGAGCGGATAGTAAGGGGCTGCCTGGTGCTGGAGGGCGGAGCCTTTCGGGGGCTCTATACCCAGGGGGCTCTGGATGCCTGGATGCAGCGGGAAATCAACTTCTCCTGCACCGTGGGCGTTTCCGCCGGGGCCCTGGCGGGGATGAGCTATGTTTCCGGGCAGATCGGCCGGTCCGCCAGAGCCAATCTGGGGCACCGCCACGACTCGGACTATATCGGCACCGGGGCCATCAAAAAGAGCCGGAGCCTGATCCGGCTGGATTACCTTCTGAATGACTACAACGCCATCGAGCCCCTGAACGCCGCCCGGTTTCTGGATCCCAAGCGCCGGTTTGTGGTAGAGGCCACCAACTGCCGCACCGGGGAGCCTATCTTCTGGGAGCGGGGATCTTGCGATATCTATGCCGCCGCCAAGGCCTCGGCCTCCATGCCCTTTGTGACCCCTATGGTGGATGTGGAGGGGATCCCCTGCCTGGACGGAGGCTGCTCCTGTGGCATTCCCTTCCGCTGGGCCCTGGACCAGGGCTTTGAGAAAATCGTGGTCATCCGCACCCGGCACCGGGATTTCCGGAAAAAGCCCAAGGAGAAGGCTACGGCAGAGCGGGTCTACCGCCGCTGGCCGGAATTCGCCCGGGCTACGGACCGGATGAATCTGACCTACAACGAGCTGTGCGAAGAGCTGAAGGCCCTGGAGCACCAAGGCCGGGTCTTCGTCCTGGCGCCGGAGCGGCCCATCTCCGTCAGCCGGGTGGAGGGCAATATGGAAAAGCTGGGAGCCCTCTACTGGCAGGGCTATACCGATGCCATGAACGCCGCGGAGGCCCTGGGCACCTACCTGGGCGCGCCGGTATAAGGACCGGCCCCCCATTGGAGCATGATCTCCAATGAGGGGCCGGCTTTTCGTTTTTATCCCCACAGTCCGTCGGGGTATAGTCCGTCCTTTGTCATATCCGCCAGGGCTTTTACCACTACGGGCTTGTCGGCGGCGTAGGTGACGCCGTGCCACTTGTCCGGAGAGTAGAGCATCTGTACTGTGGCCTTGCCCTCGGTCAGCAGGGCCGTAACGGTGGAGGGCAGGAAATACTCCCCCTTCATGGGATTCTCTTTCAGGGCCTTGTCCAGGAAGGCGGGGAACCGGGCAATGCTCTCCTTGGCAAAGCTGGGGGTGAAGCCCCACATATTCATGGAGACAGGGGTTTTTCCGTCCAGATCGGTCCAGGTCTCGCCGCCGTCCTCGGTATAGTGGATGCCGCCTTCGTACTTTTCGATGCGGGTCCGCTCCACCACGGCATCCAGGAAGCCCCGGTCGTTCACCTGGCACACCCCCCGGGCGACGGAACCATTGTCGGTCACGGTGTTGCCCAGCTCGTAGCCCACCATGCAGTAGCGGTATTTGTCGTCATCGTGATGGGTGCTCAGGTATTGGTAGATCTCCCGGAAGGCGGCCTTGCCGTAGTAGTCGTCGGCATTGATGACGGCGAAGGGCGCGTCGCCGATGACCTGGGCGGCGCAGCATACGGCGTGGCAGGTGCCCCAGGGCTTGGTCCGCTCCTGGGGGACGGTGTAGCCCTGAGGGAGCTTGTCCAGCTCCTGGAAGGCGTAGCGGATTTCCATGGGGGCCTGCCTCAGCCGGGCACCGACGGTTTCCATAAAGTCCTTCTCAATGGCCTTTTTGATGATGATCACGGCGGTTTCGAAGCCAGCCTCCCGGGCATCAAAGAGGGAGTAGTCCAGGATGGCCTCCCCCTTGGACCCTACCGGGTCGATCTGCTTCAGTCCGCCGTAGCGGCTGCCCATACCGGCGGCCATAACCACAAGAACCGGTTTCTGCATACTTGAATACTCCTCTTCCACGATTTTTTTCATTTCTTCCCACTTTTTTTCCATATCTGCCACCAGCTTGAACTGGGTCCGGGCCCGGTCCAGGTTCTGACCCTCCCGGTGGATGCCGAAGTAGCGGTCCCCGTCGATGTGGTCCGCCAGGAAGCGGATGCCGCACTCCAGGGTCATCACCAGAGCCCCTAGGGGCAGGGAGGCCCGCTCTGCCTCGGTCAGGGCCGGGCAGGCTTTCAGAAAGCCCCGGGTGAAGATCCGGTACAGGTCCAGATCCATCTCCACCTTGCTCAGGTCCTGCTCGTCCTCCGGTGCCGTGGCGGCACCGAAGCGGATGGAGTCTCCGAAGTCGTAGGCGCTGAGGCCCGGCATGGTGGTGTCCAGATCGATGACGCACAGAGGCTCATGGGTCTTGGCATCCAGCATGACGTTGTTCAGCTTGGTGTCGTTGTGAGTCACCCGCAGGGGCAGGATCCCCTGGGCCAGCTGGTCCACCAGGGCGCTGCCCACCTGCTCGTGGGCCAGGGCAAAGTCGATCTCCTGCCGCACCTCCGCCGCCCGGCCCAGAGGGTCCCGGGCCACGGCCTCCTTGAACTGCCGGAAGCGGGCCGGGGTGTTGTGGAAATCCCGGATGGTTTCGTGGAGGGTTTCCGCCGGGAAGTCGGACAGTGCCTGCTGGAAGCCGCCGAAGGCCAGGGCACTCTCATAAAAGTCCTCCGGGCACCGGGGAGCCTCCAGGCAGATGCTGTCTTCTATGTAGTCAAATACCCGCCAATTGCTGTCCGGCCGGAGGGCGTACCAGCTCTCTCCGGTGACGGTGGGGACCAGGTGCAGGGTCCTCCGGGGATCCGGATTTTTCCCCCGCAGGTGGGCGGTGACGGCGGTGATATTTTCCTGCAATCCCTTCACATCCGGAAATGCCAGGGTGCTCACCTTCTGCAAAATATATCGCTTCCCATTCCGGGCGGTCACCAGGTAGGTTTCGTTGATATGCCCGCAGCCATACCGGCTGCAGGACAGGACCCCCTCCGGGAAGAATTGGGGCAAAATGCTTTGAAGCGCTTCCGGCATAGGTTCTGCCTCCTTATGTTTCTTTCTGCGTATTTAGTATACCCGTTTCCAATGGAATGTCAAGGACAGAAACCGGGGAGGACTCCCCCCGGAATGCCGGGTACTTTTTTGCGCGGGATTCAAAATTTTAAGTGACAAACGGGGCGGCCTGTGGTATTATGAGAGGTATTATGAGCAAAAACTGCCGCTTTGACGCAAACCTTTGGTGTAGAAGCGTGAAAATGGCGAGGAACCGGACGTAAAAACCATAAAGAACAGCAGGGATATCATGAAAATGAAAGGAAAAAGAGGGATTGCGGGCATTTTGCTTGCGGGAATGTTAGCGGCCGCCCTGGCGGGCTGCGGCAGGGCCCAGAGCAGCGGCACAGAAGGGGATAGGCCTGCCATTACCCTTGGCAGCGACAGCTATCCACCCTATAACTACCTGAATGAGGACGGCGTGCCAACGGGTATTGACGTAGAGCTGGCCACGGAAGCCTTCAGAAGAATGGGATATCAGGTGGAGGTCCTCCAGATCAACTGGGAGAAGAAAAAAGAACTGCTGGAAAGCGGGGAGATCGACTGCGTCATGGGCTGCTTTTCCATGGAAGGGCGGTTAGAGGATTACCGCTGGGCCGGGCCCTATATCGCAAGCCGCCAGGTGGTAGCCGTCAATAAGAGCAGCGATATTTACCACTTGAGTGACTTGGCGGGACGGAATCTTGCCGTCCAGTCCACGACCAAGCCCGAGGGCATCTTCCTGAACCGGGAGGATGGGCGGATCCCCAGGCTGGGAAACCTGATCAGCCTGGCACACAGGGAACTGATATTTACCTTTCTGGGAAAAGGATATGTAGACGGGGTTGCCGCCCATGAGGAGTCTATCGTCCAGTATATGAAGGATTACGATATCAGCTTCCGGATCCTGGAGGAGCCTCTGATGGTCGCTGGGATAGGGGTGGCCTTTGCGAAAGAGGACGACCGGGGGATCTGCGAGGAGATGGACCGGACCCTGGAAGAAATGCGGCAGGACGGCACATCCCTGAAAATCATCGGAAAATATCTGGATGATCCGGAAAAGTATCTGGAGGTGGATGATCTTGGATATTAAAGGAGGGGCAAAAGAAAAACAGATCCAGACGATTGGCGGCCTGCTGGGATTTTGCGTGGCCCTGATCGCCCTGATCTATACCTTTCACGCGCAAAAAGCGGACGCGGAAAAAAGACTGGTGGAGATCGTAAACTATGTCAAGGTGCAATGCTCCACCTATACCCACTTCAATGAGTCTTCGGAATCCAAGAGCCTCCTCCGGTCAATCGAAAGCGCCAGGCAGATGAGCACAAATATCAACATGGAGATCGAAAACGGCGGACAGCTCAGCCGGGAGTTTCTGAAGAAAAATCTGCAAACCCTCTGGGTGAACGGGATCCTTGTGCTGGACGGGGAGGGAAAGACGGACTGCGAATACAGCATGGATGAATCCCTCACCGAGGAAATCACGGACTATCTGCAAAAAGACATTATCATGGATTTTACCGGATATAGGGAAAGAAGCTATTCGGAGCGGCTTTCCAGGGAGGACGGGTCCTATATCGACATTGCGGCCTGCGCCAGAAAGGACGCTCCCGGCATCGTAGCGATTTATTATGATACATCCCCGGAATTTACCAGAAACTATACCCTGACGGTGCAGAGCCTATTGAATGGCTACAGTACCCAGAAAGACGGAACGATTCTTGTGGCGGATCAGGGGGTGGTCGTTGCCAGCAACGATGAGAGTCTGCTTGGCCAGAATACCGCGGACAACCAGGTGGTTCAGGCCATGAAGAAGCATACAGACAGCCAGCACATTTTTCACCTGAGAAAGGATGGGGCCGGATGCTATGGGATCATGCTGAAGCAGCGGGACTATTATATCTATGCCTATCTGACGGATACGGAAGTATTCCACGATCTGCCCCTGCGTGTAGCAGGCGCTGCCCTTCTTTATTTTCTGATATTCAGTATATTCTGGCTCTGGGTGCACAGGACCAATCTGGCCCACCAGAAGCTGGAACAGGAAAAGGAGGAGCAGTACAAAGCAGAGCTTCTGAGATCGGCAAAAAAAGCGGAGGCTGCCAACGAGGCCAAAACCGAGTTCCTCCAGCGCATGAGCCATGACATCCGGACGCCGATCAATGGGATCTGCGGCATGATCGACGTGGCTGAACATTACGCGGCGGATATAGAGAAGCAGACGGAGTGCAGGAGAAAGATCAAAGAGGCCTCCCATCTGCTGCTGGAGCTGATCAACGAAGTCCTGGACATGAGCAAGCTGGAATCGGAGGAAGTGGTCCTGGAAGAGGTCCCCTTTGATCTGATCAGCATTTCTGAGGAAGTGCTGGTTGTGGTGGAGCAGATGGCCGCGGAGCAGAATATCCGGGTCACCCTGGAGAAGAAAGGGATCGTTCACCGGAAGCTCATCGGAAGCCCGGGCCATGTGAAACGGGTGATGATGAATATCCTGTCCAACGCGGTGAAGTATAACAGGGAAAACGGACAAATCTATATGAGCTGCCAGGAGCTCCCATCCCAGCGGACAGATATAGCCACCATGGAATTTATCTGCCGGGATACGGGGATCGGGATGTCCGAGGCGTTCCAGAAACGTATTTTTGAGCCCTTTGCACAGGAGGATTCCGGCAGCCGCACAAAATACGCGGGAACAGGCCTGGGAATGCCGATCACCAAGAAGCTGATCGAGAAAATGGGAGGAACCATCACCTTCGAAAGTAAAAAAGGTGTGGGGACTACCTTTGTGATCCGGATCCCGTTTCAAATCGATCAGGATGGGAACAAGCGGGAGGAGCAGAAGGATACACCGGAGAAGTCTATCCAGGGCCTCCATATTCTCCTGGCGGAAGACAATGGGCTGAATATGGAAATCGCGGAATTTGTGCTCCAGAATGAGGGCGCCGTCGTGACCAAGGCGTGGAATGGCCGGGAAGCCCTGGACATATTCGAAAAAAGCGGCCCCGGTGAATTTGACGTGATCCTGATGGACATCATGATGCCGGTCATGAACGGCTACGAGACCGCCAGAATGATCCGCTCTCTGGACAGAGAGGACGCAAAGAAAATTCCCATCATCGCAATGACGGCCAACGCCTTCTCGGAGGACAGGCTGAGAGCAAAAGAGGCGGGAATGGACGAGCATATCCCAAAGCCCATCGATACAAAAATGCTGATAAAGGTCATCTGCGAATTGGTGGAGCGGTGAAAACGAGTTTGGACTCGAATCCCAAAATCCCTCACACTTTTCAGTTGGTGTGAGGGACTTTCATAGTGACAAATTCCGGTATTCTGCTTGCAATCTGTCGTGCCTTGTCCTTTTGTCAACCCCGACGCTTTTCACAGCCGCAGTCCCTTTATGTCCTTGATGCGGGACAGGATCATATTACAGAACAATACTTACAAAACGAAGCTTTAAGCTTACGATACGGAGGCGCGCCATGAACCGTGATTTGACGAAGGGGCCTGTTACCAGGTCCATGCTGCTGTTTGCCATCCCCATGATCCTGGGGGATCTATTGCAGCAGTGCTATAACATTGCCGACACGCTGATCGTGGGGCAATTCCTGGGCCGGAACGCCCTTGCGGCAGTGGGCTCTGCCTTTACGCTGATGACCTTCCTGACCTCCATTATCCTTGGCCTGTGTATGGGCAGCGGGGCGCTGTTCTCCATGCGCTTTGGCCAGCGGGATGAGAAGGCTCTTTGCGAGAATCTCTGCGCGTCCTTTTTCTTTATTGCCTTGGTCACCCTGCTGCTGAACATCCTGTCCTTTGCCTGCCTGGATGGACTGCGGGCATTTCTCCGGGTCCCTGCCGAGGTGTGGGGGGATATGCGCCGGTATCTGCTCGTCATTTTTATGGGCATTCCCGCCGTTTTTCTGTATAACTACTTTGCCTCTTTTCTGCGGGCCATCGGCAATTCTGTGATTCCCCTGGTCTTTTTGGCTGTTTCCGCCCTGCTGAATATTGCCCTGGATCTCTGGTTTGTGATCGGGCTGGACCGGGGCGTGGCCGGAGCCGCGGAGGCAACGGTGATCGCCCAGTACCTTTCGGGAGTCGGCATTGCCGCCTACACGCTGATGCGCTTCCCTCAGGCCCGTTCCCTGTGGAAGGTCCGGTTCCTGCGGCGGGAGCGGGTCCGTGAGATCGTTTCCTTCTCTACACTGACCTGTGTGCAGCAATCGGTCATGAACCTCGGTATCCTTATGGTCCAGGGCCTTGTCAACAGCTTCGGCTCCGTGGTGATGGCGGCCTTTGCCGCCGCTGTGAAAATCGATGCTTTTGCCTATATGCCGGTGCAGGACTTCGGCAACGCCTTTTCCACATACATCGCCCAGAACTATGGGGCGAAAGAGCGGGGGCGGATCCGTGCCGGGCTCAAAAGCGCTGTGTGCATTTCCATGGCCTTCTGCATCATCATATCCGCTCTCGTGTTCGCCTTTGCCAGACCCCTTATGGGGCTGTTTGTGGATGCCGGAGAGAGGGAGGTCATTCTGGAGGGTGTGGGGTATCTTCGCATTGAGGGCGCGTTTTACTGCGGCATCGGATGCCTGTTCCTGCTCTATGGGCTCTACCGCGCCCTGGGAAAGCCGGGCATGAGCGTTGTCCTGACCGTCATCTCCCTGGGGACCCGTGTGGCCCTGGCCTATCTGCTGTCCGCGATCCCCACTGTGGGTGTCACCGGCATCTGGTGGTCGGTTCCCATCGGCTGGGGCCTGGCAGATCTGGTGGGTTTTCTCTACTACAAAGCCAAAAAGAAAGAGCTGCTTGAACTGTAGCATGGAGGAGCGTCTGGAGGAGCTGACAGCCCAGCTGACGCATATCGCCGGCTGAGGGTAAGCGGTAAGTCCCCGGGGGATGGCCCATTGGCGATACTCTCACCACCGGCTTTGCCGGTGGATGTGTTTTTCTTGACTTTTCCCGTTTTTCCTGTATAATCTGGGAATAATGCGAAATTTTTTAGAAAAAGGAGAAGCGCCCGTGGAAAAACAGCAAAGCAGATCCGCTGCCATCTCTCTGGCGGTGATCGCCTTCGTGATTCTGGTCGCCATTGGTCTGGTGGTGGAGCTCATCCGGTTGTATGCCCCTGGGGTCTGGGCGGCATTTTCCAGCGGCAACGGCAATGCCCTGGAGGCCTGCTTTGAGGGGGAGGGGAGGGCCTACAGCGCCTGCCTCCTTTGGCTGCTGTCCTTCGTGCAGGTGGTGTCGATTGTTCTGCCCTCCCTGCCCATTCAGCTGGTGGCGGGCATCGTCCTGGGGCCCTGGATCGGCACCGCCGTGTGCCTGTCGGCGGGGATCCTGTCCCATATGACGGTATTTGCCCTGGGAAAGCGGGCGAAAAAGCTGCTGAACACCGTTGCCGTGACCAATCCCAAGCTGGGAAAGCTTATGAACGTCCTCTCCGTCAGCCGGAACCGGACCTATGTGACGGTGATGGTCCTGCTGGCACCGGGTCTGCCCAACGGCATGATCCCTTATGCCGCCGCCAATTCCGGCATTGTGGCCAAGGCCTATCTGCTGGCCCTGTGTGTGGCCCTGCCCCTGCCGACACTGATCACCTGTGCCGCCGGAAAGGGCATCCTGGCCGGAGACTGGCTGATCAGCGTGATCATGCTGGGAGCCCTCTACGCCATTGTAGGCGTTCTCTTTGTCAACCGGGACCGGCTGCCGGACAAGGTCCGTGGGCTGGTGAAAAAGTAATCCCCTGCCTTCTCCTGCTTGGAGAAGGTGCCGCCGCAGCGGCGGATGTGGA
>OIZT01000661.1_pt1 | contig 19782 bp, 10 predicted proteins | sample 1588611 | NCBI WGS metagenome assembly OIZT01 (sample SAMN03283278) | human gut metagenome | biome: human-associated habitat; material: feces | host: Homo sapiens | place: Peru | collected 2012
GTTTCTTTGATTTTTCTGCGAATTACTGCATATATGCAGAGATTTACTGACCTAAAACTTCTGATTGGGAGTAAAAAATCTCCTATTCAAGACATTACATGCCCCAGGTTCCAGGCAAGCAAGAACTTTCTACAAGTTCTTCTGCCCTATCTGGAAGATTCGGAAAGAAATCGATGCCTGTAAGCGCTTCGAGTTGATTGACAGAGATGGCACATGATTTAATCTCACTCAATGGAGCTTGATGTTCAAAAACATATCCATACTCCTTATGTTCCATCCAAAAAGCGATGGAAGAGTAAGTGCCGTTCTTCACTTTGAGCAAAGCCATATAATAGTATTTAGGCACTGCTACTTTCTTACCACCTGAACGTGATACATATCCTAGGATTTGGTCGTTGCGAATCGTACCACCTTTCACTACATAGAGTGTATCAGCAAAGTCTTTATTACGACCTAACTTCTGCACATGCCCTTCGAGTGTAACCCAAAAACCTTGATTGAATGAGCTAAGTTGCGGCGACATATTGGTCATGTAAAAGGTCTGCTTATTGGCCGTGGTACTATAAACGCGATCTTCCGATGCGCAGAGGTGTCCACGATCATAAGAAGCGCCAAAACCATAGGATCCAATTTGATAAGCAGAACTTAGACTTGGGTCATCTTGAAATTCACCGACACGCCCCGTGCTTTTGCCACGCGTGTTACCATCGAAGCGGAAAGCTACCCAGCGAGAGTGGAGTTTTTCTTTATCATACTCGAGTTCGTAAGTGACAACGTTCTTGCCATTGACCGTCGTAGAGTGGTCTATCAATACGGTCGACCCATCGGTGAGCACGCGGGGTGTCTCCATACGAGCAGTAAAGCTCGATGTGGGGTAAAAGCCACTACCGCCCGTATTGGGCTTATCCCATACATGGTCTTCGCCACAGGAATGAAAAGCTGCAACTGCGAGGAATAGCAGTGCATATTTGCAATAAGTTAGAAATTTCATTTTAGAGAAATACAGACCGCTGCTGCAATGAACAAATGTAGGCAACAACAGTCTGTAGTTAAAAGGTGAAATATATAACTATACCGAATTATTCAGCGTAAACGATTGTGATAGACGTAAAGCGAATCTGACTTGCAGCACCCGTCTTGCTAGAAATATTAGTGAGAATAGTACTCAAAGCATTAATATTACTTACGGTTATAACGGCTTTGTCAACATTGACCGAACCTGGATTGGCAGAAACATCACCACTCGCATTGCAGATCGTACTTTGAAAAGTATCGCAGTTAAGGATAATTTTAGCAATTTTCTTCTTGCTTGTAACGGTAAGTGTATTCTTCGGATACATGCGCACATTAGTACCCCCTGTATAATACTTCGGATCGTTAGTATTGCCTCCTGATGCAAACTCGAGTTTCGTGCCATCGCTTAAAGTGATTGTAGGAACAGAAGTCGCATTATCCAGATTCCACGACGAAGGCTTGACTGTGATACTATTGTCCTCAACAGGGGTATCAGGAGTTGAAGGATTATCAGTTGAGCCCGGAGCACCTGCAGCAATAGCAAAGTTCTTTACTTCCCAAGTAGAACCGCTCTCACTATTGGTGTTGTAACGGAAAGCAATACGAATCTTCTTGCCCATGTACTCAGCGGGAATAGCTATGTCCTCTTTCTCAAATGTTTGCCAATCTGCTCCTTCCTTGTGAATAGTAACGAGCGGAGCCCAACCTTCTGTAGGAGCGGAAGCATTGAAGTTTGTGCTGATAAGAACCTGCTGATTGGCGGCATCCTTATTATAACGCAAAATATATTCGTAGGAAACGTGAGCTGTTGTTTGACCTTCGAGCGAAATCTCGGGGCTTACCATGTAGTAAGTACCTGCTGTTGTAGAAGAGCCATCCCAACCTGTGGCCTTTGCTGTACCATAATCAATCGTCCACTCACCACTTCCGCTAGTGGTGTAGCTTTTGAAACCACCCATTGTGGCACTAAAAGCTTCAGAATAAGGCAAACTACGCACGCTTTGATCACCATTGTCACTTGATGCGCTACCCTGAGAAAGCTTAAAGTTCTTCACTTCCCAAGTAGCAGCCTTCTGATCAGTCTTATAATAAAGAGCTACAACCAAATTTTCTTTACCAAGAAACTCTGCAGGAACGTCTACATCAGCCGTCGTCCATGTTTTCCAATCTGGCGCTTGTATGGGACTGAAGGTTACGTCTTTCCATGTTGCGGTAGCAGGGTTGCCAGAGTAGTTATCGCTGAAGCGAACTAAATAGTTAGTCTTCAGTTCGTTGGCATTTGCATAGCGCAAGATGTATTCGAAGGTTACGTGAGCCTTATCCACATTCTTCAGCGAGAATGTAGGTGAAACGAGCCAACTCTCAGCTGCATTGTTCGTTGGGTTTACAAAGGATGTCACCTTTACATAACCATAGCTTCCATCGATAGCAAAAGGATATTCCCCCACCGTATTAATGGCCGTAAAGCCATCGAGTGAGGTAGAGAAAGGTGCATTGATGATGACACCTTCTTCCCCTGGATTATCAGGTGTCTCAGGAGTAGTATTATTGTTGATACCGTAAGGAGCGGGCACGTCTTCGCAAGCAGTAAATGCGCCCAGCGAGAGGGCGGCTGCAAGACAGAGAATATACTTATTCATAATGTTATGTGTTTGCTTAAAATATTATAAAGGAAGAGGATTTTAGTTGGCCGACATGTCATCGATGTCGCGAAGCTGAATCTGCCAGTTACTATAGTAACTTAAGATACCGGTGAAAGAACGAGCATTATCGGGCAGTTCGAGGAACGACACGCGATTTTTAGTAGAAGTACGAACGGCTACGGTAGAGCCATTGCCGAGATCAAGATCGCGATCTACACCATAGCCATCATCGTGGAGTTCATACGGGCCAAGAATCTTCTTGCCATTGGCAGAGAGTGTCTCCGTGAGGCCTTCTACTCCTTTAGCTGTGCCTTTCTCTGGTTCAGTCGAAGCTTGCTTAATGGTGCCGCGCACGGTGGCGAGCATCGGTGTATTCTCATACGTCTTGTTAGCCGAAGCGCGGAGCCATGCACATCCGGCAGCGTCACTCTTATCTACGGGGACAAGCTCTGGGGCGTTTTTATCAGGCTTACCCACAATTTGAGCATTGGTCTTCAGCACATTGAAGTCCATCGGGCCGAGGTTAATATTGTTCGACGATGTCTTGTAAGGCATACCAATACGCGGTGTCTTGCTATATACACCCACGTAGAGTCCTTTCAAGTTAATCTTAACGCGCTGTCCTAGACGGAAGTAAGGATAGAGCGAGGTACTACGCACGGCGAGGATGATGCTTTGGTCGTGAGCAGGATCCGAGGCAGGCTTACTGTTGTCGATATTACGAATGAGTAATGTCTGATAGAGATTGCCACTCACATCGTTTGCGCAGACCACGCCTTCTATGATTACGTCTTCATTGATTTTGGTGTGCCAGTTAGAGGAGTTACGCGAGTAGTCTGCCTCTGTATTGTCCTTGCAATACTTTGCTTTCACATCGAGTATTGTTGCGTTGACCTCACCTATATCGGTGGGACTTGTCACAATGTAGTCTTCGACATTGGGCGCATCGTGGTCGTCCATACACGAGGTTGTGCCGAAGAGAGTGGCCATTGCCGCAACTGCTATGATAGATAAAAACTTCAGTTTCATTGTTGTTTGTCGTTTACAGAATGGAGAGTTAGAACTTGAAGCCGATATTCAAGAATCCGTTGATGGCATTCGCATAGTAGTATTTCGAATTTTTCGAGAATACATAAGCTTTGTCATATCCGGTATTGTAGCTATCCGAACGATTCTGTTCGTAGCCACCCGTCTTGAGGTTGCGGTTGTTGGTGATATTCTGTACAGAGAGGTTGATGCTCAAGCTCTTTCCCTTCTTCAAGCGGATATACTTACCAATAGAAGCATCGAGCATAAAGCCGCCCTTAGCCTTCTCTTGCTTGGGAGCGTAGGTGTCGACGATGTTGCCTGATTGGTCGTAGAATATACCACCATAGTTGTCAAGCATAGCTTGCTTTACATTGCCATAGGAAAGATTACCTGAGGCATCTACTGCGGGCGTGTACATACCACGATTGGCAATAATCGACTTCGACAAGCGACGATACTCTGAGAAATCGATGTATACGCGGTCGTAGTAATTCAGGTTGGCGCTAAAGAACCAGCCCTTCACGTTGTAGTCGAATCCAAGGCTTACCACGGCCATGGGGCTTCCGCTCTCACGCATGCCCTTTGCCAGAACAAAGAGAGGAGTGGTCTCTGCTTGATTGGTCACGGGATTGGTCCAAGAGTTGAGAGTCTGGAGCGTAGCAGCGCTCGAACCTTCATAGGCCACCTGCGCATAAGGATTGTTTACGTACTTAGCTTCGCCGTAAGTACCAATGAGGTTGACAGAGAAGTTAGACGTTATCTGATAGCTGAATGCGGCTTCCACACCATAGTGTTCGCGATCGATACCAGTCATGGTGAGATAGGTAAAGCGCGATTCATCATCGTTGTAGAAAGCAGTCTGCTCCACGCCACTGCTCAAGCGAGCATAGTATCCACTGACCTTACCCGAGAAATTACCGAAGCGGAACTGATACGAGAGGTCGGAATGGAAGATATTCTCGTTGGTCAGATTATTGACAAAATCATTTTGTATACGCGGAGCCACGAATGAGTTGCGTGCCAACGGAGCATTGCTCTCTGCGCCGAAATTCAAGCTCAGAATATGCGAACCATTAGGGCGGAATGTCATGCCGAAGCGTCCACCACCACCCAAGAATTTACCCTTACCGCTCTTGCCGTAAGAGTTGTCAGCTGCACGACCATTGCGCATCAAGCCTTCGCGCTGCATGAGTGTACCTTCGGCAAAGGCTTGCATGTTGTACTGCCACTTGCCCTCGGTATACTGATAGAGACCATAAGCGCGCGCCTTGTCTACGAAGATATTGTAGTTGTAGCCAAACTTGTCGTCAACGTTCACCTTGCGGTCGGGATTGTTCAAGTCATTCTGAGCCTCAAGGCTGTTGCGTCCATATTCATTGGCAGCAAACTTGTCGTAGTCGGTAAAGGTAGAGCCGCCTAGCATATCAGCCAAAGTCTTATAGTGCATACCCTTAGTGCGGTTGTACTGGAAGCCTACTGCATACTTATGGTGCTGATTGATTTCGTGATTGAAGATAGTGCTGAAAGTTTCCACCATCTGATTGTTGTGGCGACGCTCTTGATAATAGAGAGTTTCATCGCCCTGCTCTGCCGCTGCACGGTTGACAGCATACATGCGATCCCAATCCACTTGGCGATTGGCTTTATGCGAAGTCCAATAGTTGTAGAGATTGTTCCATCCTTCAAGTGCCCACGCACCTTCCGCACTATTGAGGAAGTCGGGGTCGTTTATTTTAGGATCGTACACATTAAATATAGAACTCGGTAAGTTCTTGTAGTAGTCGGGACGCGGATCGTAAGCGTTACCGTTCCATCCGAGCGCCGTTGAGCTATACATGGAATACTTAAAACCGGCCGATGTGGAGAGCTTCATGTTATCGCGCATCGTCCAATCCCAAGTAAGGATGGCAGTAGGCTCAAAGTCGTTCACCACGCGAGAGTTGCGCTTCTTTCCTCCCTGATAACCCCAATTTGGGTTATAATAGTGGGAGTTGGCAAGCCAATAGGCTTCTTCTGTCGACGCACCCTGTTGGCCGCGCTCTGTAGGCGATCCGAAGGTGACGAGAGAGAGAGCATGCTTGTCACCTAAACGTTTCTCTGCAGAAAGGAAGTAAGAGAGCGAATTGTAGAACGTGCCTTCAATCACGCCTTCATTGGCCCAACGATAGCCTACCAATCCAGCGAAAGCCCATCCCGAGGGGAGCAGTCCTGTGGCGTGAGTAAACATGCCACGAGCCACGTAGTTGCGATTGCAACCTGAAAGAGTGAGCTTATTGCCTTGCGCAAACTGACTTGCACGAGCATTCACATTCGTTGCACCACCAATACCAGCTATGCCATAGCGATTAAATTCATAGGCAGTGACGCCCTCTTGGTTACGTGTAGCGTCGTTCATACCACCAATCATGCTGTAGCCAAACCGACCAAGTTCCAAGTCATTGAGCTGAAGGCCATTGATGTAGTAGTTGCTATACATGTTGTCATAACCACGCACACGGAAACGCATGGGACTAAACAAGTAGCCTACCTCCGAATTGTAAGGATCACTCTTACCACCAACGATGGCCGACACTGCTTGAGAGGCATCGTTGTCGTCATCGAGCTGCGACTCTGTAAACGTAAAGTCCGAATTGTCGAGGCTCAGGGTGTCAGTCGGAGCTTGTGCCCATGCACCTGTGGCCAGAAGCAAAGCAGCTGCCGTAAGTTTTACACCTTTTGTCATGTAAAGTTGAGGATTAAGTATTCTGCGTTAGGGCGTATTCTTGAGCAATCTCTCCATCCATATACCTGATTCTCGACTACTCGTCTTCGTGTCCTATCGCGGATTTAAACATTTATATTCGCTGCAAAGATACGTAAAAAAACAGGGCAGGCTTTTACATTTCTGTGAATTTTTCAACATGTACTATACAATTTCTTGGCTAATAACGGAAAAAAGAAGAAATTTGCAGTATAAAAACTATCACATCTATTTTCAGTATGCGAAAATCCATTCTATCGTTTGCGCTCATTCTCTTGGCGCTCACCACGCTCACCTCGTTTACTACACGCGGCGAGTCTCAACAGCAGAAGCGCTACGCTCTCTATGGTGTGGCCTTCTACAACCTTGAAAATCTCTTCGACACCATCCACGATGCAGGCAAGAACGACTACGAGTATCTGCCCACCGGTACACAGAAGTGGGGCAAGATGAAGTACGAAGCAAAGCTCCACAACATGAGCCGCGTGCTCAGTGAACTCTGCACAGACAAACTTCCCATGGGCGCAGCCGTGATTGGTGTATCTGAAATCGAAAATTCCAATGTGCTCGACGACCTATTAAAACAGCCCTCCCTAGCTAAGCGCGGCTACAAGTACGTAGACATTCCCAGTTACGACCGCCGTGGCGTAGAGTGTGCATTCTTCTACAATCCTAAATTTTTTAGCCTCGAACGCTATTTTGCCGTGCAATACAACTATGGTCCCACAGGCAAGGTCGACGACCCCATGCTAGGCTTCACCATCGACACACAAGGCAAGGTGCAAGCCATTGATTCCCTGCAGGGCGACACCACCTACATCACGCGCCCATTCCTCGTGATGGAAGGCCGCTTGGCAGGCGAGAAGATGTTCTTCATCGTCAATCACTGGCCCTCGCGCGCAGCAGGCGACGAAGTGCGCCAGCGTGCCGGATGGCAAGTACGACAACTCAAGGATGCCCTACTCAAGAGCGACCCTGGAGCAAAAATAATTATCATGGGGGATATGAACGACGATCCTGGCAACAAGAGTATGACCGAGCAACTTGGCTGCAAGAGCGAACCTAGTAAGATCAAGAGTGCTGAGGATATGTACAACCCCTGGTACAACACGCTCTACAAGGTAGGACAAGGCACCCTGCTCTACAACGGAAAGTGGAATCTCTTCGACCAAATCGTCATGAGTGGCAATCTCGTAGGCAATGATCGCTCCACGCTGAAGTACTATCAGCACGCCATATTCATGCGCGACTACCTTTTCCAGCAAGAAGGAAAGTATAAGGGTTCTCCCCTTCGCACCCACGCTGGCGGTGTATGGCTCAACGGCTACTCCGACCACTTACCCACCCAGATTTATCTAATTAAAGAGGTGAAGTAAAAGTATTCCTTCCCGAAAACGCGATATAAAAGGCAACCCTTGTGTGGGTTGCCTTTTTTGTTTCTCTCCGTAAAGAATCTATCCTTCTTTTGCAAAACAAGAAAGCGTTCCTTACCTTTGCATCATAATCATTCACCCCATCCACCATGAAACAACTAAAATATCTCCTTATCTTCATCCTCTCCCTCACGGTGAGCGTCTCTTTTGCTCAAAACAGGAACAAAGTTAAGCCTGCACACAGAACCACAATCTCCAAGGCTCCTACCATTGTCAAGGAAAGAACTTACACACTCACCCCCATACAACAACTACAGAAGTATTGCCTATTTTTGCATAAAGCAAGCCACCACGCCTCACAGAAGAAAATTGTCATAAAATGACATCAACACTAAAATCCGCAAAGAATCCTTGCATAGTTTGATAAAAGTTTTTTAATTTTGCCGACAAGAATCTACCCACATCCACGAATAGATTCATCGAAAATAAAGATGCAGAAAGCAAAAGAGAACGATAAGTAATTGAAGTTTCGGATTTCTTTTGCACTCAACCACAGAACATAAGCAACGATATGAACGCATTGATTCCGAGAGATGAAAAGGCGTCTCCTCACGCTGGACCTACCTCCAACGTTATCCCCGAAGCCCAAGGCTCACATACAAGGGTGTCCTCGGACTATGTGCAAAAGCCCCACCACCATTGGTTTGTACTGAGAGTTACTTGCAACAGAGGACTAAAAGCGCACAACCTGCTACAAGCCACGGACGTACAAATCCTATACCCCATGCACTATGTGGTAAAAAAGGAAATTGGGAAGAAGAAGCGAATCCTACAACCTCTTCTACCCAAATTCCTTTTTGTATACGCCACAAGGCAAGAAGCAGATACTCTTGTCAAGAAGCAAGGAGATGAGACCCCCGCGGTCAAATACCATCTTGACAAGACCCAAGCCTTAGAATCTAATAACAAACACCCGCCGCACATCGTTCCTTACTCTGCAATGATCAACTTCATTAAGGCCACGAGCACAGACAATGAGCATGCGAGAATCGTATCCGCAGAACAATGCCATTACAAAACAGTTGACAGGGTCAGAGTGACCGAAAGAGACTTTTCAAGAATAGTAGGCAGAGTGGCGCGCATCGCAGGCCAACAACGCGTAGTAGAAATCTCAAGCCTATGCCTAATGGTCACCTCCTACATACCTATCGCTTTTCTTGAGGCGCTATATGGGAAAGCTGAAAAATAAGTCGTGCTATTTACCCATTCTTACACTTAGGAACTTATACCGAAAAGCAAAATCCAATTTATTTATCATCGAAAACTGAATCGTATGCAAAAAACATTCGCACATCCTTGGACTTTCGTCCAATGGTTTATCCTATTATGCTTCATAATCCTTCCGAGGCAGATGAAGGGCGGAAGTGAAGAACAATCTGCTTTCTATCGGCAGGTGACTGTGTTATCATACACTAGAAAATCTACAATTAGTAATAGTACTTTTTACTACGGAGCAAAGCTGAAACTATCCAATGGAGCTACTGTGGAACTTGATGGACAGTCTTTTTATTATACTCTCATTGCTATTAATGGAGGTACTAGTGGGGGACAGATCCAACTTTCCTCCCCGAGTCCTATGAAAGTTACATGGGAAGGAACAAATGATAACGCCGAGAAATACGTAATTAGACTACATTGCGAGCCATCCAGCTATAAATACACTTTTATTAAAGAGAACATTTCGACCATAGAAAGATATTTTGGAGGATCAGAAGAAGAAGATTTAGATTGGGAATTTACACAACCAAGTGCTACGTTTACCAATTCTTCCAATGATGTTTATATCACAGCCATTGACATCTTACCTTTAAACAACGTCGATGGAACAGATTATGCATACAACCCACAAAACAAGGAATGGACAGTATGGAAAATTCGAACGACCTCCGACAATGTAGCCATTAAAAGCAGTATGACTTATGGTGGAGAAGAATATCCCGTAACGTCTATAGGAAAGAATGCATTTCAAGATTGCACAACGATCAAAAGCCTTCACCTACCTTCCTCCATCAAAAAGATCGGGAATAATGCATTCGGTGGATGCAATAATTTAAAAACCATTTACTGTCATCGCGCAACTCCCATCTCTATCTCTTCAGGCACTTTTGCCACCGACACCTACACAGGTACATTGTACGTTCCGCGGAATTCAATTGCAAGCTACAGGAGTGCCATCTACTGGAAGGATTTCGCAAAAATTGCAGCCATCGAAGGCCCCGATTGCGACTTTGAAGTCGATGGGTTGTACTATAACGTTGTAGACCTAGCCAACCGCACTTGCGAAATAACCTTTGACACGCCCTATTACACTAGTTACAATCAAGAAGATATCGTGATTCCGGAAAGCGTGGAATATCAAGGTAGGAAGTTTCAAGTTGTAGGAATATCGCACGATGCTTTCCGCGATTCTAAAAGAATCAAAAAACTCACTATTCCCAAAAGCATAAAGTCCATTGGTGAGGATGCCTTTAAAGGATGCACAAGCTTGGGGTATCTATCTATTGACAATTCTATCGAGACCGTAAAGGCCGACTTCTCTGGATTAAGTCTAGACTCTGTAACATTCACGGGAGAAGGAACCTTTATTCCCAATTGGCTGAAAAAGAACAATAATCTCAGGAAGGTGACCTTTGAATGTCCTAAGGTGGAGACTGTGGGCGATTCCGCTTTCTACAATTGCACGCAACTTACCACCATCGAGCTACCTCATACGATCAAGCAAACAGGAGTTTCCTCATTTGAGGGATGCGAAAGACTTACCGACTTTAAGCTTCCACAAACTCTATGCCGCATTGGGCAGCGCACATTTAAGAACTGTTCTGCACTAAGCGAAATACAGTTTGGGAGCGAACTTAAAAAGATTGACGCTGAAGCTTTCTTGAACTGTGAAAGCCTTTCTTCACTCAATATCAGCGAAAGCATTGACTCTATTGCCGACAATGCCTTTAATGGATGCACAGGCATCACCACCCTGCGCATTGCTGATGCCGACTCTTGTATCACCCTTGGATGCAACACCACTTATAGACCTGCCTCAGGGCTATTTAATGCAATGCCCCTTAAGGAAGTATACATTGGTCGCGACATTACTTGTTCTTCAGACGCTTTACCCTTTAAGGGCAACACAGGCATAGAAACTCTCATCATAGGTCATCATGTCAGCAAATTCCCTGACGAGAATCTAACACAACAGGCCAATCTTGTCAAGCTGACATTGGGCAACCAATTAGCATCCGTTCCAAATTTTAAATCTATCACTCATCTTCAAGAACTGCATATAGGCTCACACATAGAGATAATACCCGACTTTAGCACTTCTCAAGCACTGAAGAAAATTAAAGTATATGCTGCAAAGCCTCAGCCTTTGACAGCAGATTTTTCCAACAAGACGTACATCGATTGTGAGCTATACGTGCCCAAGGGCAGCATTGCAAACTACCAAAATGCAGAGGGATGGAAAGCTTTCTTCAACCCGAAAGAATATGAGAGTGATAGCAAAGCAGAAAGTTTGAAGTTTGAGCAAAAGACTTTCAATGTATATCCCGAGGAATCCTTCGATATAGAAGCCACGATATATCCCCTTGATGCATCCGAAGTATACACATGGGAATCGTCCGATCCCCGTGTAGCTACAGTGGATGACTATGGACATGTGACTTCGCACGCTGATGGAGAGGCTTTCATCACAGCAACAACCACCGATGGTAGCAACCTCGTTGCAGCATGCAATGTTACTGTCAAGAAATTAGTACCCATTGAGACGATTTCCTTTGAAGAGCAAAAATACAAAGTGACTATCGGCCAGAAGGCTCACCTTATTGCTAACATTTCTCCCTCAAACGCCTCGTATACTTCGCTCAAATATGAGTCGTCCGACCCAACGATTGCCACAGTTACCGACAATGGTGAAGTGCACGGTATCAAAGTGGGAAAATGCACAATTACAGCAAAGGCTACGGATGGATCAGAGGTAGAAGGTTCATGCGAAGTAGATGTTCTCCCAATTTTCGTGACCGACCTTACCATCAATAATAGCGAAACTCAAATTGTGGAAGGAGAGACCCTGCAACTTAACATCTCATTTGAGCCCGACACTGCCACGATAACAGATGTAGCTTGGGAAGTGTCCGACACTACCATTGCTTCGGTTGATGATAAGGGGCTTTTGACGGCTCATACCGAAGGCCTTGTAAGCGTTAAGGCAACAGCCAAGGATGGGTCTACCGTCTTCACACAAAAGGATCTCGAGGTATTGCCTCTATTAAGTTCATCCATCACAGCTAACGTTACTAACCAAACGATTGCTTTAAATTGGAGCACTGCAAGCTATGTCAAAAATAAGAAAGACTATAACGTATATGTTTCCGAAGACGACGGACCTTACGTGCTATGGCTGCACAATGTCAACTTTACTTCCTCTAACTTCAGCGGAGTAAAAGGTAAATGTTATCGATTTATTGTGACCATGCGCAACAAGGACGGCAAAACAGAAAAATACAATGAAAATAAAGCTATTGTTGTAAACCTGTAATACAATCGCATCATGAATATATCAAATTTTTCTCATACTTTAAGTAGATACGTACTTCTCTTGATCGTGTCTCTTATATGGAATCCTTTATTTGCAGATAGTTTTAGAGAGTATGTAGGAGATTCTTTTTTCCTTCCATATCCCAAAATATCCAATGGAAACGCGGCTATTTATAATTATACGTGGGAACCTTCTTCGCATATTCGCATAATAGACCAATCATTAGGCAAGGCTGAAATTACATCTTATTTTTCAGGTACAGAAGTTGTAACATGCAATATTTACTACTACATACAGTCGCCTTCTGGCAATATAACGTATGGCAGAACTGTCCAAAGCCACAGAGTGACGTGTAAGAACAACAATATCCGAATATCTGCTCCTAAAACCGAAATCGTCCCAGGAGAAGGTATGCAACTTTCTATTTCCTTCGACAATCGGAATTACGCCCAAAATGCTCAAATTTCCTATGAGACCACACCATCTGGGATCATTTCTGTCTCTCCGTCAGGCTATGTCAAAGCATACTCCTCGGGGCAGGTGACTATTCAAGCAAAGTCCAACCTAAGCAGTAATGTCTCAGAGGTAAGAATAAACGTAAGAAAAGTAGATCCCCAAAGTGTGGAGATTTCTCCCGATCCAGCCTCAGTTTATTGCGATGGTAATTTGTCTATGAATGCAAAGGTATACCCCAACGGATCATCCCAAAAGGTGACTTGGAGTCTTTATGAAGGCCATTCCTCGGTGGCATCGATAAGTAGTTATGGAACTGTATCAGCTTACACTCCTGGACAGATTACGGTGAAAGCCACGGCTGAGAATGGAGTATACGCACTTCGAACCATAAAAGTACTTGAACCTTCTTTCACACGAAGTAGCTCTGTTCCAAGCAACAATGGTACGGGACAAAACGTCTTCGTAACCCCTAGCATCACCTTCTCGCATGCTCTATATAAAGCAGACAATTTCAGCAATATTGCTCTCAAGGCTGGCTCAGAAAATGTAGATGGGACAGTGAGCATGGAAGGGAAAACTATCGTATTCAATCCTTCAAAACCTTTAAAGCCCAATACTAAGTACACGCTCTCCATCCCAGCCAATACCGTAAAAAATAAATGGGGAACCCCTTACTCATCGGCTGCCACACTCGTATTTACCACTGGTAATTTAGAGAAACTTACACTCAAATCTTCACTTACCAATCGATTTATCAAAGCTGGGGCTGTGGTCCAATTGACATCCAGCAAGTCCAATGCTACTATTTACTATACCACGGATGGCTCTACACCTACGGAAAAAAGTACACGATACACCGAGGCTCTGACTATTTCTAAGGATACAGAGCTAAAAGCTGTGGCTATGCTCGAAGGATATGAGAATAGCAGCGAACTGCATCAGTCGTATATAATTAGCAACGTTGCAGTCACAAAAACATTTCCCAACGATGCCTCTCCTTTATATATCTACAAGGATGCAATTCCTTGCGTCACTTTTAGCAATAAAATAGCAGCTTCCTCAAATGTAGATAAGATTGTCATGCAATGTGTGGGAAAAGGAAATGTTGACAGACAAATTGTAGTTTCAGATAGCTCCATTTTCATCATCCCCGAAAAGAGCCTTGAGAATGGAGAAAAATACAAAGTCACCATACCAAGCAATGCCATCGTCACTTGGCAAGGTGAATACAATGAAGCAGCTGAGTTCTCATTCACCACAGGCGACTTTGAAAAGTTTATAAGTGCCAATGGTCCAGAGATGGGTATGGCCATCAAAACTGACAACACCCTATACGTATGGGGTAGCAAGTTTGCCCATGGCTCCAGCTCCGATGGAAGCTACACTTATAATGTTATTCCTTCTCCTACCTCGCAAATGAGCGATGTAATATACGCATCATCAGGATTTATGCATCATGCAGCTATAAAATCCGATGGGTCACTATGGATGTGGGGACGACAATATTGTGGAGAATTGGGTAATGGATCTACTAGTAACACACCCAATAATCCGACCAAAGTTCTATCAAGTGGAGTTCGCACAGTTTCCGCAGGCGGACAGACCACTGCTATCATAAAAACAGACAATACATTATGGATGTGTGGACGAAACGACTTTGGACAAATCGGTAATGGCAAAACCGACATTGTAACTAAATTCACAAAGATCTTAGACAACGTAGAAAGCGCTGTTGCAGGTTGGGGCGTTTCATTTGCTATAACCCAAGATCATCAACTGTATGCATGGGGGCACAATGACAAAGGCCAACTCCTCAATGATACTACCGATTATGATGCTACTCCTAAAATCATTCTTGAAGACGTAACCGCCGTATCTGCTTCTGCAACAGAGAGCAACTTATTTGCTGCAATCAAGACCAACGGCGACCTTGTCATTTGGGGTAAAGACTATAAAACGCCCAAAGTACTTGACAATAAAGTATCTAACGTATCTGTCGGAAAAGACTATCTGCTCTTTATCAAAGAAGATGCTTCAATGTGGGCATATGGTGTGAACAATTACGGACAACTGGGCTTCGGTACATTTGATAGTCCACAATCACCCGTGAAAGTAATGGACAACGTTAAAGATGTCAAGGCTGCCGATGAATCATCCTTTGCATTAAAGGAGAACGGAAGCGTATGGTCATGGGGACGAAACAAGAACAATCTTATAGGACAAAAAGATAATTATTCAGAAATCTCAGCTACTCCCAAACAAATCATGGAAGGTATGCCTACGAGCACTCTTCAAGGATTTGTATGCAACAAAAAGCAAATCGAAGTAGAAGTAGGAAGCCAAGCTGTTATTCCTGTATTCCCCGTTCCACTTACAGCGGATTATAAGGCCATCCTATGGAACTCGTCAAACACAGAATGTGTAACCATTGATGACAGGGGTATTGTCTATGCAAAAAAAGCTGGATTCTCTGACATAATAGCCACGATAACAGATCGGACGAACAAAAAATTCAGCGTAAAATGTTTAGTCAAAACGACGAGACCTGTTAGCATAAACATGATCACAAAGGAAACGACATTAAAGATTTGGTCGCATGACTCAAAGATTTATGTACAAAATGTGCCCAAGGGACAAGAGATTTCAGTCATCACCATAGATGGGAAAACCTTACATAAAGAATTTTCCCAAGGAACGACTGCCGAAATTCCCGTAACTCCCAATAGCCTCTACATTGTAAGAACGGGCAACATATCAACGAAAGTTATATGTAACAAGTAACTTCCAAGCCCTACTCACACGAACTTAAAGCAAGAAGCACAAATAAGCTCACTAAGGAGAACAGATGTAATTATCATTTGTTCTCCTTTTCTTTGCAAAGATTTGTGATAAGAATAGGAGTGAAAGTAAAGTGCAAGTAAAAATCATTTATTTGCACTTCTCAACTCTCTAAGAATCAAAGGATTAACATAAAGGAACGTAACATGCGTAAGTAAGACAGCAAGAAATCGGCTGTGATGCGCGCGAGGAGAGGAAGAAAAGTGTACAACTTGTACACACTTTTTGCAAAGATCGAAAGCATTCTCTATCTTTGCAAACAAGAAGTTTTCATCACATGCAGTAAAGCACAACATAGACCTTTGAACAACCACTTACAACGAATATAACCCTCACATCCCATACCTACCATGAAACATCTAAAATATCTCCTTATCTTCATCCTCTCCCTCACGGTGAGCGTCTCTTTTGCTCAAAACAGGAACAAAGTTAAGCCTGCACACAGAACCACAATCTCCAAGGCTCCTACCATTGTCAAGGAAAGAACTTACACACTCACCCCCATACAACAACTACAGAAGGCGCTGAATGGAGCCTCCATCAGTACGGAGGGATTGCTTATGCCCAATTGTGCCACGGAGAGGAACGACGATGGAACCGTGCCCGTAGACGAGACTTCGTGGGGAGAGGTGGAAAATCTCATTGAGAAGGATGTCATCACACACTACTCACTAGAAGACGAGGTGAACACTCCGCTGAAAAAGGAAGTGTACATGAAAAGCAAGGAATACAAGGATATGCTGGAGGCTCTTGAGCAAGAACGAACCTGTCTGCTTGAGCACGATTATTACATCGAGGCAGACTTCAATGCTCAATACGATTTAGAGAAACAAAACTTCACATTCAAACTCTACAACCCCGCCAAGCGATTCCTCACATTTCAAATCACTGACTCCCAATTCTCTTATGATGAAATCAAGCGAGATTTCAACTTCTCTACACCCCAAATTCCCGAGGATTTAGCTTACATGATAGAGACTGGCCCCACGAAAACACTGCTCGTGGTGAGCATCGCAGACAGCCTGTCCACTCTCGATGTAAACCAGATTATCCTCATTCCGCAAAAGCTCTACTTCTACCGCGCCGACACAGGCGAACTGCTCTACGAATACGTGTTTAAAGGCGACACCACGGAGATGCAAATCCGTAGAGCTGAATCTTCCACTCAAGCCGATAACGATAGTACCATTTACGCCGTGGCCGAAGAAATGGCCCAGTATCCAGGAGGCAGCACAGCGCTACTACAAGACATTAGCGCCCATCTATTATACCCAGTCAAAGCTATAGAAGATCGCATTCAGGGCATAGTCTTAGCCAGCTTCGTAGTAGAGAAGGATGGCACCATCGGAGATATTAAGATAGAGCGTACCCTTTCTCCCGAATGTGATGCTGCCGTCGTTGCGACTATCAAGAAACTAAAGAATTTCTTCCCCGCTAAACAAGGTGGTCGCCCCGTACGCTCCCTCTTCAAACTTCCCATTCGCTTTAGAGCGCAATAAGGAGGGGGAGCATTCATGCATCCTCTGGCAAAAAGTTGCATAATTACTATAGATTTGTTGGAAAAAAGTTGCAAGATTACCCGAGAAACCTTGGAAAAAAGTTGCAAGTAACCTGCTATTTAGCTGGAAAAAAGTTGTAGATTTGCATACTAAACACTGGAAAAAAGTTGTAGGCAATATGCTAAAACGCAAGATTATCAAGAAGTTAGAAGATTGGAAGAAATCCGCCACAAACAAAGCTCTTCTCATTAAAGGTGCGCGACAAGTGGGAAAGACCACGATCGTACGACAATTTGCAAAGGCAAACTACAAGAATTTCATCGAAATAAACTTTGAGCAAATGCCATTAGCCAAGCAAGCTTTCGAGGGAAATCTTGATGCACGTAGCATTCTCATAAACCTTTCAGCAATGGGGTTTGGGCCATTAGAGCCTGGAAAGACCTTAATATTTTTTGATGAGATTCAGTCCTGTCCTAAAGCAAGAACAGCAATTAAATTTTTGGTAGAGGACGGACAATACGACTATATAGAATCGGGATCTCTGCTTGGCATCAATTATAAAGATGTATCGTCCTATCCCGTGGGATTCGAACATGAACTTGACATGTATCCACTCGATTTTGAGGAATTTCTGTGGGCTTGCAATATCAGTAAGGATGTAATTGAAATGCTAAAGGACTGCTACGACAATATACATTCAGTACCCGATTTCCTCCATCAGCAGATTATGACACGATATCGTCAATATCTGATTGTTGGAGGAATGCCAGAAGTTGTGGCTACCTATCTCGCAAACGAGGACTTTAATAGGACTATCACTAACCAAAAAGACCTTCTAACTGGCTATCGTAACGACATTTCTAAATATGCCGGAAAGGACAAGATCTTAGTAAAATCAGTGTTCGACGCTATTCCAGGACAACTGAGCAAACAAGACAAAAGATTTATCCTTGCTTCGATAGAGAAAAGTGCATCAAAACGTAAATATGGAGCACCCACACAATGGCTCGTAGATGCAGGCATTGCTTACTATTCTTTTAATGTAGGCTCCTTTGAACTACCATTTCCAAGCCATGAGGACTTGAGACTTTACAAACTCTTTTTTGTAGACAATGGGTTGATGTGTGCCATGATTCTCAATAACATTCAAGCCAAGGTGCTGACGGGCGATATTTTTGTGAACGAAGGTGCTTTGGCTGAAAACTATGTGGCAGGCGAGCTTGTCAAGCATGGCATATCATTGAATTATTACGACAGGAAGAGCAAACATGAACTTGACTTCGTTTTTCCCGAAGGCAATCAAATATCGATTATTGAAGTAAAGTCGGGAAAAGACTACAAAAAGCATCCTTCGCTCGACATGGCTCAAACACTCTTTGCCAACAAAATTAACCGAAGAATCGTAATGAGCGGCAACAATGTAGAGTTCGAAAATGGTACAATCTACTTACCTTTTTATATGAGCATGTTTGTGAAGTAAGCATACAAACGGCCTAACTCACACTCTATAGGGAGACAAGTTTCTCGACATGAAATCTCACTACATGAGGGAGAATAATCGACGAGACAACTAAGATATGACTGGATACATACGTATTTCAAGCAGATTTGTGAAGATTTTTGGCAAAACTCTTGCTTATTAATGTTTTAATTTCTATCTTTGCAGCGCAATTCAGATGAGTTGCTCTTTAATTAAGGATTGTTCCATGGTGTAATGGCAGCACTAGAGTTTTTGGTTCTCTCAGTCATCGTTCGAATCGGTGTGGAACAACTAAAATGGCGATACGCTTCGGTGTATCGCTTTTTTTATATTTCAATTAATATTCCGCAATTCATTTCACGCATTTAATATTATTTACTATCATTGCATTATCAAACATTAATTGAAATGAACAGCGTTTTCAATAAGCTCACAGCCGTTGCTGTCTTCATGTTCATAGGCATTTCGGCTTTTTCACAGGAAAAAACTTCCAAGAAAATCGAAGGAATATGGCAGCTTGTAATTCCTTCGCGAAACATATCCGACAATCAAAAGAAATTTGTGGATACGTGGAAAATTTACAGTGGCGACGGAACTTACACAATCATGAGCAACAATACTCCGACGGGCATTTCCATGTTGAAAGCCCAGGGAAAATATACCGTTGTAAACGATTCTGTGGTTAAGGAAACAAATGAAATTTCGCAAACAGGGAAAGCAGAAAAAACCGACTGTATAAGAGTGGAATTCATTGGAAAAGAGTTGATGAACACCTATCACAACATCAATTCCAAAGAAGGAATTTGGGAAGAACTCTGGAAACGTGTAAGCACTAATGCGGATGATTCCGACATGGAATATCTCAACACAGAGAAAGACAATTATAAAGTTTCAAGAGACCTTGACGGAATCTACACCGTTACCGAAAAAATGCCGGAATATTCGGGAGGAAGCTATGAAGACTTGGTTAAAAAAGTATCCCAAACCGTTGTCTATCCCGAAGAAGCCCAAGAAAAAGGTCTTGAAGGCATTACTATCATTCGCTTCGTGGTTAACGAAAAAGGCAAACCGGAAAACCTGGAAGTCATGCGCTCTTCCTACCCCATTCTCGACAAAGAA
>OIZT01000663.1_pt1 | contig 19777 bp, 25 predicted proteins | sample 1588611 | NCBI WGS metagenome assembly OIZT01 (sample SAMN03283278) | human gut metagenome | biome: human-associated habitat; material: feces | host: Homo sapiens | place: Peru | collected 2012
GGGCGTAGGAAAATTGAAGAGAGCTATCCTTAGTACGAGAGGACCGGGATGGACACACCGCTGGTGTATCTGTTGTTTCGCCAGAAGCAGTGCAGAGTAGCTATGTGTGGAAGGGATAAACGCTGAAAGCATCTAAGCGTGAAACCCCCTTTGAGATGAGTTTTCCCACTTGTTAAAGAGTTAAGATCCCAGAAAGACTAACTGGTAGATAGGCTAGAAGTGGAAGTGTAGCGATACATTGAGCGGACTAGTACTAATAGATTGAGGATTTAACCACAAAAATTTATAATTTGATGACACATTATCTTGTTTTCAGAGAACTAATATGATATAATATAATTAATTGAAGAAAAAGTATATTGGTGATAATAGCGAAGTGGTTCACCTGTTCCCATCCCGAACACAGAAGTTAAGCACTTATGCGCCGACGATAGTGATTTTTGCTAAAATAGGTCGTTGCCAATATTTTTTTTATACTTTTCTATATTTGCTCTATGTAGAAAAGTATAAGAAAGAAAGGAAGTATTATGACAGTAGCAGTTTATACCTTAGGTTGTAAGGTGAATATTTATGAAAGTGAATTTGTAATATCTCTATTAAAAAAGAATAATTATGAGATAGTAGATTTTAATGAAAAAGCAGATATCTATATAATAAATACTTGTAGTGTAACAAATGAAAGTGATAAGAAAAACAGAAAAATAATTAATGAAGCTAAAAGAAAAAATAGTGATGCTATAATTGTAGTTATGGGATGCTATTCACAAGTTAATCCTGATTTAATTGAAGCAGATATTGTTATAGGTAATAAAGATAAATCTAAAATTATTGAATTACTTGATGAATGTATTAAAAAGAAAGAAAAAATTAAAAAAATATATGATATAAGAAAAACTGATTTTGAAACAATGTCAATTGATAAATTTGAAAATCATACTAGAGCATTTGTAAAAATACAAGAAGGTTGCAATGCTTTTTGTAGTTATTGTATTATTCCTTTTACAAGAGGTGGACTTCGAAGTAAAGATGAAGGCGAAGCAGTTAAAGAAATAACTACTTTGGTTAATAATGGTTATAAAGAAATAGTACTTACAGGTATACATACTGGTAGATATGGAATAGAGAAAAATACATCTTTAGAACATTTATTAAACAGATTAGTTAAAATTCCTAATATTTTTAGAATTAGGTTATCTTCGATAGAAATAAATGAAATAACTCCTGGTATTCTTAAATTAATTAAAGATAACAAAATAATGGCTAAACATTTACATATACCACTTCAGTCAGGAAGTGATAAAATATTAAAATTAATGAATAGAAAGTATGATGTTGAATTTTATGTAAATAAAATTAATGAAATAAGAGAATTAATTCCTGATATATCTATTACTACTGATTTAATTGTAGGTTTTCCTAATGAAACAGAAGATGATTTTAATGATACTTTAAAAGTACTAGATAGTATTAAATTTACTAAAATTCATACATTTCCTTATTCAATAAGAAAAGGTACAGTAGCTGCTAAAATGGATAATCAAGTTGATGGTATAACTAAGAAAGAAAGAGTACATAAAGTACTTGAAATATCTGATAAATATGAACTAGAGTTTTATAAAAGTAAAATTAATTCTACTTATGAGGTAGTAACAGAGTTAAAGAAAAATAATATTTGTATTGGCCATACTACTAATTATATACCTGTTATACTTGATAAGAAATTAAATAATGAAATAGTTAATGTAAAGATTGTTGATGTTAAATCAATTGATAAAGTATATGGTATAGTTATTGATTAAAAAGATAAAAAATTATTTTTGTCTTTTTTTGTATAAAAATTATTATTTTGTATCATTATGTTTATGAAAGGAGATTTATGGCTAAACATAAGGTAGAAATTAATAATATTAATACAAGTAGTTTAAAGGTATTATCTAGTGAAGAAACATTGGAATTATTTAATAAAATGCATGAAGGAGATATTTTTGCAAGAGATGAGTTAGTCAAAGGTAATTTAAAGTTAGTACTTAGTATATTAAAAAAATTTCAAAATAAAGTAGATAATTTAGATGATTTATTTCAAGTAGGTTGTTTGGGATTAGTTAAAGCAATAGATAATTTTGATACATCTTATGATGTTAAACTATCTACTTATGCTTGTCCAATGATCTTAGGAGAAATTAAAAGATATTTAAGGGATAATTCTAGTTTAAGAATTAGTCGTAGTGTTAAAGATATTGCATATAAAACATTAAAATTAAAAGAAGAATTAACTACTTCTTCAGGGCGTGAACCTACTTTAAAAGAAATAAGTGAAATTCTTGGAGTAACAGAATATGAAGTAGTAAATGCAATGGATAGTTTAAGGGAACCTGTTAGTATGTATGAACCAATTTATAATGATGGCGGAGATACTATTTACTTATTTGATCAATTATCTAATAAAAAAGATGAATATTCATTAGATATAAAAATAGCTTTAGATAAAGCTTTAAAAAAATTAAAACCAAGAGAACAATATGTTTTAGATGAAAGATTTATAATTGGTAAAACACAAATGGAACTTGCTAATGAACTTGGTATATCACAAGCTCAGATATCTAGAATAGAAAAAAATGCTATTAGTAACATAAAAAAATTAATAAAATAATATTATTTATTAGGTGATATTTGTGCGTTTATCTGATTTACAAACAAAAGAAATAATAGATATAACTACTGGTAGAAGAATTGGTATGATAATTGATGTTGAAGTGGATTCGAGTGGTAAAATAAAAAATTTAATTCTCCAGGAAAAAAGAATAAGAAGATTTAAAGTGAGTGATGAATATGTTGTTACTTGGAGTGAAATAATTAAATTTGGTGATGATATTATTTTAATTGATCCAAGAAATAAAAATAATAATTAATATTTACTTATTTAATTATATATGATATGATTATCTTAGGTAAAGGGTGATATTATGAATAAAGGAAATAAAATATTTACATTAATAGTGTCTATTATATTTATTAGTGCAATTGGTATGATAATATATTTAAAATTAAATAATAATAAAGAAGTAAATAAAGAAGTAGATTTAACTGATGGTGTAGAAGTAGTTGCATCTTTGGAAGATACAATAAAATCTAATAGTAGTTGGTGTGGAACATTTCAATTAGTATGGAATGATATGAAAAATGAATTAATTAAGGAAGATATTGTATTTAATCCTAATTTAGATATAGTAAAAAATTTAAATAAAGAAACATTTAATGATACTATGCTAAGTAGTGATTATTATTATAAAACTTATGGATTAAAAAATTTAGAATTAAAGAAAGAAATTGAAGATGGCATAAAAAATAAATTTAATCAAACTAGTGATATATTAGATGATATTTCATGGAATGATAATAGCAATAGCCTTACTAAAGAATATTTATTTTATACGATGTTATATAGAGAATTTACTTATAATAAAGAATTTCAAGTATTAAGTAATGATGCATTTAATGGTAAAGATAGTATAAAATATTTTGGTATTGGTGTAAAGTCTACGAGTGAAGAAAGAGAACAGATTGAAGTATTATTTTATAAAGATAAAGATAATTTTGCTATTAAATTAAATACTAAAACTAATGATGAAGTTATATTTTATAAGAATCCTATTGGTAATACATTTAATCAAATATATGATAATTTAGTTAAGAATACTAATAATTATACTGGTAGTAAATATTTTGGTAGAGAAGATAAATTTAAAGCTCCAATTATAGATTTTTATGTAAAAAAAGAATATAATGAATTAGAAAACAAAAAGTTTTATGATAAATTAAATAATGAATATGAAATATCAAAAGCATTACAAACTATAAAATTTTCTCTTGATGAAAAAGGTGGTAAAGTAAAAAGCGAAGCTGCTATTGATGTTAATGAAACTACTGCAATGCCTGATGTAAGAGAATTTAATGTGGATAGTACTTTTGCTTTATTCTTAAAAGAAAAAAATATGGAAAAACCATATTTAGCTTTAAAAGTAGAAGATATAAATAAATTTCAACAATAGTATGTTAATTCATACTATTTTGTTTATTTTTTAATAGATTATTGACTTTTGTTATATTATGTTTATAATAATACTAAATGTTTTTATGAATATTTTGTGATAAAAAATAATATTATAAATAGGGTGGTATGGTTATGGAAGAAAATAATAATAAATATAATTATCCAATAAATTTTTGTTCTGATGTTGCAAAGATATCTACTGAATTTGAAAAGATTAATACAGATATAAAAAGAGAATATTTAATTAAAAATATTAAAAAAATATCTGAAATAATGCAAAGTATTAATGGATGTAAGGGAACTTTTGGTACTGGTTATCCTTTTTATGTTTTGGATAATAATTTGGAAGGAAATTTACCTATAATTGATGAACAAATAAAATATAATAATAGATTGATGTCTGAAGCTAATATAAGTAAATTTAATGTATGGACATGTGCCGATTGTTTAGAAAAAAATGGATATTTAATGGAAAACTTAAAAGTGATATGTAAATCTTGTTTTAAAATGGATAATGAATTAAAACCTAGAAAAGTTATTAATAGATTACCTGATATTGATATGTGGATGATTTGTGAGGATGATAAGGTTGATTATGCTAAATATATGTTACCAAAATTATTTAAAAAGGAAAATATGCATTCTTCAGATGTTGATATTATTGGTACAATTAAAGAAATTAGGGATATAACACTAGATTTAAAGGATGGTATTATACCAGATAAATATTTACCTTTAGATGTACATATTATTGAATATTCTAAATTTAAAGTTATTTTAGAGAATACACCATTATTTATTATTAATGTATTTTATCCTGAAGAATTACCATATATGCCAATACATCCTTATTCATTAAGAAAATATTGGCAAAAAGATGATGAAGCATATAATTTTATATTAGATTTTATATATTCTTTAACACCATTTGATTGGGATGATGAATTAAAGAATATTCTAAATAGAGATTATAGAGTAATGTCACATTTAATTGATTATAAAAAAACAGAAGAATTATTTTTAAATATTGCTCCTGATTCAGTTAAAAGAAGATATAAAACAGAACAAATACAAAAGTGTTTAAAGAAAAGGATTGAGAATTGGAAATGAGAATAGATTTACATATACATACTAATAAATCGGATGGAGTATTAAATCCTAAAGAAGTTATTGATGAAGCTGTAAAAAATAAAGTTAATATAATATCAATTTGTGATCATGATACAATTGATGCGTATACTTTAGATTTAATAGAATACGCTAAAGAAAATAATATTAAATTAATATATGGTGTAGAAATATCTACTAAATATAAAGGATATGGATATCATGTTTTAGGTTATAATATTGATATTAACAATAGTGAATTTAGGGAGTTTTTATCTAAAATAAGATTATCTAGACATAACTATTTATATGATGTAAGTAAAAAACTAAATGACTTTGGTTATATAATAAACACTAGTGAATTAGATAAGATTGATTCAGTTACTAAAGCCCATATTGCAAATGATATTATTAGTAATAAAGAAAATTATGATTTGTTGATTAATAATTTTAATCATATTCCTACGAAGGGAGAGTTTATTGAAACTTTATTAAATGAAGGATGTTCTTGCTATGTAGAAAAGGTTTCAATTACTCCGATTGAAGCAACAAAAATAATAAAGAAATATGGTGGAAAAGTAGTATTAGCACATCCAGTTGCATATTTTTATGAAGATGAAAAGACTGAAGAAGATATAATAAATTTAGTTAAAGAAATGAATGCTGATGGTATTGAAGGTAATTATGTATATATAGATAAAGATAATATAAAACATAATGATTCAGGAAAATGGAATGATTTAGCTAATAAACTTAATATTATGTCTACTATTGGATCAGATTTTCACAATTTTGATGGATTACATCCTGTTATTGGTTTAATTAATGAAGATATAGAGTTTAATAAAAAAGATTTAATAAATAATTTATTAAGTGAAAAGTAATTGTAAAATATTACTTTTTTTCTTGTTTAAAAAATATATATGTTATATAATTAATTTAGGATGTGATATAATGAATGAAATAAAAAATATAGAAGTAAAAAATGATAAGAAAGGATTTACATTAATTGAATTACTTGCTGCTATTATATTACTTGCTATTGTTATGTCTATTTCTGCAGTATCTGTAATTGGGGTAATTAATAAATCTAAAAGTAAAAGTTATGATTCATTAATTGAATATGCTAAGATTGGTGCAAAAAGTTATTTTGAAGAATGTGATAATAAAGAAATAATCGGATCTACTGAATCTAGTAAAATTGATTGTAATAAATTGGATGACAATAAGTTAACTGTAACTTTTGGAGATTTATTAACTTATGGCTTTTTAGTAAGTAGTTCTAAGAAGAATGATTCAAAAATAGTAGAAAATCCTTATAATAACGAAAATATGAATAGTTGTAAAATTATAGTTACTAAAACTGTTATTAATGGTAATGTCAGTTATAATTATGATTTTGAAGATAGATATGAATGTAATAAAGAAAAAAAATCTGGCGTAGTTAATACTCCAAGTAATAGTTCAACTGTTACACCAAATGTTAGTCCTTCGAATTTACCTGGTGTTAGTCCTACTGAAAGTGTGATTGGTTCACCATCACCATCTTCTAGTACAAGTTCACCATCATCAACTACAACGCCAAAAGTGTCTCCTAGTATTGGTTCATCTCCTTCATCAACTACAACACCAAAAATATCTCCTAGTCCAACAAAAATTATTGCTCCTATTATTTCTCCGTCTCCATCAAGTGGTGCAATTAAACCAGTACAATCTCCAAAATTAGAAACGGAATAGGTGTGATAATATGCATATGACTTATAATTATTGGGATACTGTATTAGATAGTGAATATCACAAAGAATACTTTGCTAATATAGTTAAATTTGTAAATAAAGTATATAAAGAAAAAACAATATTTCCTCCGAAAGCAAGAATATTGTCTGCACTTGATATTACTGATTATAATGATGTTAAAGTAGTAATATTAGGACAAGATCCATATCATGGAATAGGGGAAGCTAATGGACTTGCATTTTCGGTTAATGACGGAATTAAAATACCACCTTCTTTAAAAAATATTTATAAAGAATTACATGATGACTTAGGAATAGAAATCCCTAATACTGGTAATTTGGAATCTTGGGCTAAGGAGGGAGTATTACTTTTAAATAGTGTTTTAACCGTGGAAAAAGATAAACCTGCTTCTCATAAAAATATAGGATGGGAGACATTTACTGATAGTATAATAAAAAAATTAAATGAAAGAGATAAACCTATTGTATTTATATTATGGGGGAACTTTGCTAAAAGTAAAAAAGAATTAATTACTAATCCAAAACATTTAGTACTTACTTCTTCGCATCCTTCACCATTTTCTGTTAATTATGGATTTTTTGGTAGTAAACCTTTTTCTAAGACAAATGAATTTTTAAGAAAAAACGGTATTAAAGAAATTGATTGGACTATTAAATAGTCTTTTTCTTTATATAAAAAAACTCTAAACCTTATAGTTTAAAGTCATTATAATCATTATCAGACATATCTTTCATGTCAAAGAATAATTTAGTTTTATATTTATTAATTTTTGCTACAATATTTGTAGGAAACATAGTAATTAGTTTATTATAACTAGTAATATTATTATTATAATAATCTATTAAGACTGCTAATTTCTCATTAATATCTTCTAAAGATACATTTATTTTAACTAATTCTTCATTGGTAGATAATTCTTTGTATTTATTTTTTACTGTAATTAGTTCATTAAAGGCACTAGTTAATTTTCTTTCTAATTCAAAATTACTTATTTTTCTACTTCTTAATTTTATTATTTCATCAAATACTTTATTATCTAATTCCATATTACTTTTAATTATACTAATACTTCGATTAATTAAATCATATTTATTTCTTAATGAAGTATCAATATTTGCTTCAACTTCGTTTATTCTTATTATGTAATCATTTAATTTATTATATATAATCATATAACTTAAAAATATTATACAAAATAATACTATTAATATAAATAATGTTAAAATTAATACATCCATTTATTAATCACTTCCTAGTGTAATTATAACAAAAAATAATTATTTTGTCTATTGATTTGGTATAAATTCTTTTGTGTAATTAATTGGTTCTTCAAAAGTTACAAAGTCAAGATATATCATTAATATTAAGTACCATTCACCAGTATTGGGATTAGATACAATTATATGATCTCTACCTGATTGTTCAATTATTCCATTGAAAACTCTATCTTGCCATTCAATACTTCCTGGGACTGTTATATGAAATTTAGCCATTTTACCACGGTTTAATCTAAGTATATTTTCTATATATGATTGTTCTGCGTTTAGTATTGAAGGAACTCCTCCGACATTAATTGGGGTAGTTTGTGTTTGTTCATAACTAGGTACACTTTGTTGATTAGGTATAGTATTATTATTTAATCCTTGACCAGGAAATAAAGTGTTTTGATAATATCCATTATTCATAAAATCATCCTTTCATCTAAATATATGAAAAATAAAAAAAATAATAACTTAATATAGATAAATATCTAAAAAAGTGATATACTTAAACTATATTAGGAGGTAATAAAAATGATAGAAATACCTATTGGAGTATCTAATCATCATGTTCATTTAACTCATGATGTTATAGAAAAATTATTTGGTAAAGGATATACTTTAACTATAAGAAGAAATTTAACTCAAAAAAAAGAATATGCTTGTGAAGAAGTAGTAGATTTAAAAGCAAATGGTAAAATTATTGAACATGTTAGAGTACTTGGACCTGAGAGAAATTATAATCAAATAGAATTATTAAGAAGTGATGCAGAATATTTAGGATTAAATCCTCCGGTTAGAGATAGTGGAGATTTAGCTAATTCTGAATCAATTACTGTTATTGGTCCAAAAGGTGAAATAACTTTAAATAATTCATGTATAATTGCTACAAAACACATCCATATTAATAGTGAGGATTATCCATTATTAAATACTGGTGATATAGTAAGAGTTAAGGTTAGAGATAATCTTTATATTGAAAATGTTCATATAAAGAAAAAAGATACTTATACGTTAGAAATGCATATTGATAAAGATGATGCAGTTAAATATAATCTTAACAATGGTGATAAAGTTATCCTTGAATAAGGTGAAATATGAATAAATTATTAACTACAATAATTAAAAAAAGTAAAGAGGAAGTAATTATTAAAGTAATTACTTCTTTATTTGTAAGGGGATTACTTTTAGTAGTGCCTATCTACTGGAGTAAAACAATAAATTATTTAACAGATAATAAAATAAATAAAGCCTATTATTTAGTTATAATAATATTAGTACTTACAGTATTATATTATGTTTGGGATTATGTTAACCAAAGAGCATGGTTTAAATTTTATAATAAATTATATAGAGAATGCTCTAATATGGTAACAAAGAATAATAATAAGTTTGATAATTTATCTTTGGCAGAATTTACTAATATTATGAATAATGATATAGATATTATTTGTACTTTTATCTGTAATGCTATTACTAGAATAATACAAATATTAGAGTTTTTCTTTATATATAGTTATTTCTTATCTATAAATATTTATATCTTTATAATAACTATTATAATATCTATAATTATGATTTTATTACTTATTGTATCTGGTAAAAATGTTCAAGAATCAAATATAAAAAGAAAGAATAGTTTAGATAAAAAGACAGTATATGCTCATAAAATATTTGATAGAAAGAATGATAGGGAAGATGCGATTAATAATTTTGATAATTCTACGAATAACTATTTAAAAGATAATTTTGATTATAATATGATAGTTACTTCGATCACTTATATAATACTTGCTATAATTGAAATATGTCAATATGCTATAATTTTATATGGAATTTATTTAGTTAGTAATAATAGAATGGAAATAGGTACTATAGTATTAATTTATACATATTATGCTAAAATAATAGCAAACTTTAATGTACTTGGTACAATTAGTGCAGAATATCGTAGTTTTATTGTTTCATTAAAAAGATTAGGTAGAGTACATAGTTAAGAAAAAAAGACTGGATAAGTCTTTTTTAAAATTTACGATATAAACCAATTGGTTTACCTAAAATTGTACAATCTTTTAAAATAATTGGATTCATAAAATCATTTTCAGGTTGTAATCTTATATAACCTTTTTCTTTATAAAATGTTTTTAATGTTACTTCATGTTCATCAGACATTGCTACAACCATATCACCATTTTTAGCAGTCTTACATCTTTCTACAATAATGATGTCTCCTGAGTGAATACCAGCATTTATCATGCTATCTCCTTCAACTCTTAAAGTAAATACTTCTTTTCTTTGAGGTATTAAATAAGTAGGTAAGGCAAAATATTCATCTGGCATTTCAATAGCTTCGATTGGTGTTCCTGCAGTTATTTTACCTAATAAAGGTACACTTGTTATTTCACTATTATTGTTTTCATATTCGTTGTTTACTAAAAGTTTTAATTGTTTGTTACCATTTTCTCCCCTTTGAATATAACCTTTTTCAACCAATTTTTTAATGTGAGTATGTATGGTTGCTGGAGAGCTTACTCCAAGTCCATGACATATTTCTCTAACAGATGGAGGATATTTATTTGAAGCACAAAATGATTTGATATAATCTAAAACTTCTTTTTGTTTATTTGTTAATTTACCATATGCTTTCATATTACTTCTTCCTTTCTTTCATATAATATAGCACAAAAACATTTATTTGTCAAACAAAAGTTTGTTAATAAAAATAGTTACCAATTTATTTATAATAAATAAAATATATTAGGTGATACAATGAGCAAATATAAACTAATTATAATTCCATTATTTGGGGTAATAATATCTCAAATAATTAAATTTATTATAGAAAGTATTAAGTATAAAAAAATACTATTTAATAGATTAATAAATGGAAGTGGAGGACTTCCTAGTAGTCATGCTACTTTGGTAAGTTCTTTAACTAATTTAATGTATTTGAATTATGGTTATTCTGAATATTTTGTTATTTCTTTAGTGTTTTCTTTGATTATTTTATATGATGCAATTGGAGTAAGATATGAAGTAGGTAAGCATGCTAGAATATTAAATGAATTAAATAATTCTAATAAGCCTTTAAAAGAGTTGATTGGTCATACTTTATTCGAAGTATTATGTGGTATAATTTTAGGATGTTTAATTAGTTTTTTATTAAATTAAAAATTTGACAATATAGTAATTTTATGGTATAATCATATAGCATTTTGGTTGAAGGGAAAATATTTATGGGGGGATGCAAGTATGAAGAATTCATATGTTATTGAATATTTGAATGAAAATGAATTTAGAAAAAAAGAGAGATCTGTAAAAAAGTATAATATGTTAGCATATAAAAAATTAGTATTTGAATTTTATCCAAATTTTAGAGATGGTGAATTTAAAGGTATTGCTGTTTCTAAAAATAGTAAGGATGGAATTACAAAATATGAATTAAAATTACCTACTGATGCAATGTTTGCAAAAGTACATGGAGATATGATGCTTCATTATACTGTATATGAAAATCAAAAGATAGTAATGTTAGACACAATAACACCTGAAGATATTTTAACTGAAGGTCATCAAAAAGAATTAACAACATATAAAGGTGTAATGGTATCTAAAACACATGCAGATAAAGATATGTTTAAAATAAATTTATTAAATATGTTAGGAAAATAAACAAATATTATAATAATACTTATACATATTTAATATATTAAAATAACTGAGGTGTATTTAATGGATAAGTATTATAATGATACATTATATTATGAAATAGTAGATGATATATTATTAGATAATGAGTTTAAAAAAATAGATGATTGTGTACATCATGGATTGTCAAGACTTGATCATTCTTGTAGAGTATCTTACTATTCATACAAAATAACTAAAGCACTTAGGCTTAATTATGTTGATACTGCTAGAGCGGGATTACTTCATGATTTCTTTTTAAGTGAAAATAAAACTTCGATAGATAAGATGAAAAGTATGTTTGTACATTCTAAAAAGTCTTTAGAGAATAGTGAAGAATTATTCTATTTATCTGATAAAGAAAAAGATATTATATATACTCATATGTTTCCATTAAATATTAATAGAGTGCCAAAGTATTTAGAAAGTTGGATAGTATCTATTGTTGATAAAGCAGTGGCTACTTATGAATTTAGTTTAACATTTAAAAATAAATGTAAATTAAAATACAGAAATGCAATGGTAATATTATTAGTTTTTATAGGAAGAATATTTTATTAATTCTTCTTTTTGTAAATGTCCTCATAGCTCAGTTGGATAGAGCGTTTGCCTCCTAAGCGAAAGGTCGGAGGTTCAAATCCTCTTGAGGACGCCATTTAAAATTAAATCCTTAATTATTAAGGATTTTTATTATTATAAGATAATTATTGTAGAAAATTATTGCTTTGTTATTTATTGACATGATAAATATTGTATGTTATTATATGATTACTTAAGGGAGTTGATTAAAATGAAAAAGTGTGTAGTAATATATAATCCTAATTCTGGTTTAATATCTAGAGAAAAAATATTACCTAAGTTTGAAAAAATAGTTAATAGTTATGGATATGATTGTGAAATTTGTTTAACTGATCATAAAGGACATACTACTGAAATTGTTAAGTCTTTGCCTAGTACTACTTCTTTAGTTATATCTATTGGAGGAGATGGTACTTTTAATGAAGCAATGACTGGTAATTTTGAAAGAGAAAAGAAATTACTTTTGGCACATCTTCCTTCTGGTACTACAAATGATATTGCTACAATGTTTGGTTATGGAAAGAATTTGTTAAATAATTTAAAACTTACTTTAGAGGGTGAAGTACAAAATATAGATATTTGTACTATTAATGATAAACCTTTTATATATTCAGCAGGTTTTGGTAAATTTATGAATATTCCTTATGATACTCCAAGATCTTTAAAGAAAAGAATAGGGTATTTGGCTTATTTAACTGAAGGTGCAAAATCTTTAAATGAAAAAACGGAATTATATGATATTACATATGAAATTGATGGTATTACTTCGAGAGGTTTATATTCATTTTTTATAATAACTTCTGCTAATAGAATAGCAGGTATAAAGGATTTTTATAAAGATGTAAAATTAGATGATGATAAGTTTGAAGTTTTAATGTGTAATGTTACTAATAAATTAGATATAGTAAAAGATTTATATTTACTTACTAAGTATGATGCTACTAGAGTACCTGGATTTAATTTTCAAAAAACAAATAATCTTAAGATTACTTTTAATACTCCTTTAAAGAAAGCTTGGTGTATTGATGGTGAAGAATTAACTCCAATTGATAACTCTTATGAAATTAAAATTAAAAATAATATTAAGGTTCTTATGCCTACTAAAAATATAAATAAATTGTTTGTGAATAAAACTATAAAATAATAGTTTTTTTCTTTTATTTTTTAATTTTATTTACATGTTGTTATTTTTTTGTTATAATACTTCTAGAATATGGAGGCTATAGTTATGGATAATAATTTAGATGAAATTTTGGAAAAAACTACGGATGCTACATTGGAATCATTAGATGAACAACAAGAAATAAGTGATGATCAACAATCTGATACTAATGCAGATACAAATGATAATTCAGAGTTAATTGAAAAATTGAATGCAGAAATTACTGCAATTGAAAGTAAAATGAGTGAATTACAGGATAAATTAGATAAAATTAACGAAAGTATGCAAAAACTTATGGATGATTTAAACAAGAAAAATGCTGATGGTAAATTTATACTTAGTCAAGGCTATACCACTTTTAACTGGTTGATGAATAATATGGATAAATATTGGACTGATATGGAAGGCAGTGTTAGAAATGAATGTATGGAATATTACAAGAAACTTAATGATGAATCTACTGGTCCAATTGCTGTTGTAAAGTCAGAAGCTGCAAGTGTTTTGAGTGCTGCAACAGTCAAAAGAGATGAGTTAGCTGCTGAAATTGAAACTTATAATAGTGAATTAAATAGTCTAAACGAACAATTGGCTAGTTTACAGTGAGGTGAATAGTAATGGATTTTAATAAATATGGAAAAATTGAAATGGATTATGTTGAAGCTGGTAGGGAATTAAATAGACTTGATATGGTTAGAAATTCTTGTAAATATCATATTAATGATTTGATTTCTGATATTAATGAATTAGCAGAATTAGTAGATTATGAATGCAATATAAGTAAATATGATGTAGTAACTATTGGTTTAGATTATAATGTTGATCAAATAAGACAAAGATTACAATCTCAAATTGATCAGTATAAAAGATTAGCTTTTTCAATTAATGCTGATATTAGTGAGTTGAACGACATTGTTGATAGTGTTACTTATAATAATACTAAAGATTATCAAAAATATATGAAAAGAGCTAAATTTGGTATTTTGGATACTGTTTATTATAATCAATATGATTATGAAAATGTTCCATATAGATATAATGATGATCCAGAAGATGCGGAATATACTACTACAATTGGTAACTCTGGATGTGGTCCAACTTGTGCTGCAATAGTATTATCAACATTTTTGGGTGAAGAAATTACTCCAATTACAATGTGTGACTATAGTATATCACAAGGAGATCTTGGAGAAGGTGGAACTTATATTAAATTTTTTGATGATGTACTTACTGAATACAATATGGATTATAAAAAACAGGAACATACTTCAAGTAATATAGTAGAAGCCTTGGAATCAGGAAATTATATAATTATTAATATGGGTCCTGGAGATTTTACAGAAAAAGGGCATTATATTGTTTTAACAGGGATAGATGAGAATGGAAATGTTACTATAGCTGATCCTGCAAGTAGACCAAGAACAGCTGCTACTTGGTCAGTTGATGTTATTAGTGGTCAAGCTAAAGAAGATCGTGAAATGTATGTTATTTCACCATAAAAGGAGGATTATATGAAAGATAAAATTGTAGAAATAACCAATAAATTGAATATAATTATTAATACAAATAATTATAATATTCCATTATTAGATAATTTTGAAATAATAAAGCAAGATATTAAATCTAATATTATTTTTTCTGCTAAGTATAATACTACTACTGAGTCATTTTTATGTGATGGTTTATTACAAGAAAATGAAAATTTTATTGATAGAATTAATTCTATTGTTAAAAAAACTAGTGATTATTTAACTAAAAATAAATGTACTTCTTATCATGTATATTATAAAGATTATAATGTTAATGGATTTAACTTTAAAATAATATTACAAGATATATATATAAATAGAAATAATCAAATATTAACTGTAAAAAATATTAATACTTATTTTGTTGATAAAAATAAATATGTATATTTATTATCTTTAGCTAGTGGACCTTATTTATTTAATGATAGTAAACAATTAAAAAATATTAAAAGTATAAAGGAAGATATAGTATATAGTTCATTAGAAAAAGGTATGTATTTAATTTTAAATAATATAAAATACAATGAAAATGTGTAATTTTTTCTAAAAATATGCATATTTTTTTTACAAATTAAAAATTATATGATATAATGATATAGATGTTTTTGAAGGAGGGAAATTATGGCTAAGAAAAATGAAAATAGAGTTTTAGTATCATTGGTATGTGAAGAATGTAAAAACTCTAACTATACAGTTAGTAAAAATAAAAAGAATACTACTGAACGTTTAGAATTAAATAAGTTCTGTAATACTTGTCGTAAGACTACAAAACACAAAGAAAAGAAATAGTTAAGGAGAATAAAATATGATAAATGTTAATGATTTTAAAACAGGTGTTACAATTAGTTATGAAGGAAATTTATATCAAGTATTAGAATTTCAACATGTAAAACCTGGTAAAGGTGCTGCAATAGTTAAAGCAAAACTTAGAAATTTAAGAACTGGTTCAATTGCAGAATATACATTTAATTCAGGTATTAAAGTTCCTACTGCTCATGTAGATAAACAAAAGATGCAATTCTTATATGCTACTGGAGATACATATAGTTTTATGAATATGGAAACTTATGAACAAGTAGAATTAAATAAGAGTCAAATAGCTAATGAAGCAAAATACTTAAAAGAAGGTTTAGAAGTTTTAATATTCTTTTATGAAAGTGAAATGTTAGGTATTGAACTTCCTGAAAAAATTGATTTTAAGATTACTCAAACTGAACCTGCAATTAAAGGAAATACTGCAACTAATGCTACTAAGGATGCAATAGTAGAAACTGGTATGTTAGTTAAAGTACCTCTATTCATTGAACAAGGTGAAGAAATAATTGTAAGTACAAAAGATGGAAAATATGTTTCTAGAAAATAATAGGTTGTAATATTTACAATCTTTTTTTTATATTGTATAATTAACTAGAGGTGTTATATGTTAAGAGTATGTAATGTAACAAAAAAATATGGTGATTTAGTTGCGGTAAACAATTTATCTTTTGAAGTAGAAAAAGGTGAAATATTTGGTTTATTAGGATTAAATGGTGCAGGTAAAACTACAACTTTTAGAATGATTTTAGGGTTAATTGATGATTATACAGGTAATATATATTTAGATAATAAAAAGATAGATTATAGTATTACTGATAAGATAGGATTTTTAACTGAAGAAAGAAGTTTATTATTAAAGTTAACAGTTTTGGAACAAATAAAATTCTATGGTGTACTTAAAGGTATGAATGAAGATACTATTGAAAAGAAATTAGATTATTATTTAGATTTATTTAATATAAAAGAATATAAAAATAAAAAAATAAAAGAATTATCTAAAGGTAATCAACAAAAAGTACAATTTATTAGTGCTATTATTCATGAACCTAAATTACTTATATTAGATGAACCTTTTAGTGGACTTGATCCTATTAATGTAGAACTATTTAAAAGTGTTATAATTTCTTTAAAGGAAAAAGGTACTAGTATAATATTTTCTACTCATAGGATGGAACATGTAGAATTATTTTGTGATAAGATAGTTATTTTAGTTAAAGGTAATAATGTTTTAAGTGGTAGACTTAAAGATATAAAGGAAAACTATAAAAAGAAAAATATTTTTATTAAAGGTGAAGTTGATATTGATAAAATTAAATCATTAGATGGTGTAATTGATGTAATAAAAGAAAATGATAAATATATAGTTAAAATAAAAGATAATAGTTATATAGATAGTGTATTTAAAATTGTATCTAAGGGTAAAAATATTCAAGAATTTTATGTTGAAGATGCAAGTTTAAATGAAATATTTGTTAATGTAGTAGGTGAAAACTATGAATAAAAAATTATGGTATTTAACTAGGTTAAGCCTAAATAAAAAAATTAAATCTAAATGGTTTGCAGTAGCAAATATAATAATATTAATTGTTCTAGTAGGTATACTAAATATAGATTATGTTATTAAATTATTTGGGGGAGATTTTGATAAATTTACTAATATTTTAGTGGTAGATAATACTAATTACGTTTATAATGATTTAGAAAATATTTATAATGAATCTAGTAAATATATTGATGATATTAAGAATAGTACAATTACTTTATCTGATAAAACTACTGAAGAATTAAAAGAAGATTTAAAAGATAAAGATATAATACTTGAAATAAATAATGATAATGATAATTTTATAAATGCTAAAGTTATTGTTAATGGTAGTGTTGATACAATAATATATCAATTTATTACTACTAGTATTAATCAAGTAAAAACAAATGTTGCTTTAAATTCATATGGTATTGATAAAGATACAATGAATTTAATAGAAAAAAGTGTAGATATAGAAAAAATAAATATAAATGAAGATAAAAAAGATGATGATCTAACTAATTTAGCACTTGGAGTAATATTTCCAATAGTAATATTACCAGTATTCTTACTTGTTACTTATTTAGTTCAAATGATTGGTTCAGAGATAAATGAAGAAAAAAGTACTAAATCTATGGAAATAATTATATCTAATGTTAGTCCTGAAGTACATTTCTTATCTAAATTAATTTCTAGTAATACTTTTGTCTTATTCCAAGGATTACTTATGATTATATATTCATTATTCGGGGGATTACTTAGACTTATATTAAGCGGAGGTAATGTATTATCTAGTAATAATGAAGTATTATCTGAAATTACGGATACTATAAGTAGATTAGATATATTAAATAAATTATCTAATGCAATACCTTTAACATTAGTTTTAATTATAGTTACATTTATTGCATATTCATTACTTTCAGGAATACTTGCTTCGATGACTACTAATATGGAAGATTTTCAACAATTACAAACTCCAATTATGGTAATTAGTTTATTAGGATTCTATTTATCAATGGCTTCAAGTATGTTTGATGGAAGTGTATTTATAAGAATTATGTCATACTTACCATTTATATCTTTATTCTTATCACCTGCTTTGTTTTTAGTAGGACAAATTACTTTAGTTGATGTGAGTATATCAGTATTAGTAATGGTTGTATTAATATTCTTATTATATAAATATGGACTTAAGATATATAAAGTAGGTATACTTAATTATTCTTCTTCTAATTTATGGAAGAAAATGTTTAAAGCAATGAAAAGTTAATATATGGATTCTTCCATATATTTATGCCAAATTAGTTCAATGATAGAACAAATCCCTCGTAATGATTAGACATAGGTTTGATTCCTATATTTGGCACCATTTTATGTAAAAAATTAATACTAATCTTAATGATTAGTATTTTCTTTGTTTAATGTAAAAAAATATTAAATTAATTGACAAAATATTTAATATTAGTTATACTTATTATAGTAATAGAGTAGTGATGCTTTATTCAATACTATATGAAAGGAGTGTTATAATATGGCTTTAACAATGCAAGGAGCATTACAATCTGGACAACTTAAAGACAATATGGATAGTATTGCAAATGATTTAACCCAATCTACTGATACTTTATCTACTATAAATACTGATGAAGAATTCAATAAATTTGTTGAAGGTACTAATTTTGGTGGAAGTGTTATGCATGAGTGGACTACAATGTTAAATCTTATTGGAGATAATCTATCTGAGCAAATTAAGAATTTAACTGCAGCAACTCAAGAATATATTGAAACACAAGAAAAATTAAATAATACTAATATATAATATTAGTGGTAAAGGAGGAAAAAATGGCATTTACAAATTTAGATGTAAGTGATTTTGGTACTGGTTTTGGAATGAAGGATCTTCCTTACGAATTACGAGTTATTGAGCGTAGAAGAAGAGAAGAACGTGCTAAAGCTAAAGAAAAAGAACAACAATCATCTGGTAATAGACTAAATTTTGTTGATTATGATGATGAAAAAAAAGAAGAAATTGAAGAAAAAAGAAGGGCAGAACGTGCTAAACTTAAAGAAGAGCAACAACAATCAACTGCTTCTGGTAGTAATGGTAATACATCTTTTAAATTAGAAGCATTAATTAGTTTTATAAATAGTGCAAAATTAGCTATTGATGATATAAAAAATGATATTAGTCAAATTTCTCTTTATGCTGAAAGCATGTCTAATATTTTAATTGGAGATGATTCAGGTTTATGTGAAGCTTGGAAAACTCTTAAAGAAACAGCTGATGGTTTGTTAGAAGCTTTT
>OIZT01000670.1_pt1 | contig 19597 bp, 18 predicted proteins | sample 1588611 | NCBI WGS metagenome assembly OIZT01 (sample SAMN03283278) | human gut metagenome | biome: human-associated habitat; material: feces | host: Homo sapiens | place: Peru | collected 2012
AATAAACCTTTTCAGGCGCGCGGAACCACAGCATATTCTCCCTCCGGATGGCAACAGTCTTGATGTTCAGCAGGTGCTTGACGCCCACATTCTCCGACACGGAGTTTCCGCCCCAGCTGCCGCAGCCCAGGGTCAGGGAGGGGGCCAGCCTGAAGTTATACAGGTCGCCGATGCCGCCCTGGGAGGAGGGGGTGTTGACAAGGATCCGGCAGGTCTTCATTCTGGCGGCGAAGGCATCCAGCTTGTCCTTGGCGTTCACCGGGTCCAGATAGACCGAGGCGGTGTGGCCGAAGCCCCCGTCCCGGACCAGCCGGTCGGCAATGTTCAGCGCGTCGGCAAAGTCCTTTGCCCGGTACATGGCCAGCACGGGAGAGAGCTTCTCGTGAGCGAAGGCCTCGCTGAGGTCCGTAGAGTCTACTTCACCAATGAGGATCTTGGTGCTCTCCGGCACCTCCACCCCCGCCAGGGCGGCGATGGTGTGGGCGGACTGGCCCACGATCCTGGCGTTCAGAGCGCCATTCACAAGAATGATGCCCCGGAGCTTCTCCGTCTCCTCCTCCGTCAGCAGATGGCAGCCCCGGGCGGCGAACTCCTCCCGGACGGCATCATACACGTTATCCAGCACCACTACGCTTTGCTCGGAAGCGCAGATCATACCGTTGTCAAAGGTCTTGGAGTGGATCACGGAGGACACGGCCAGCAGAAGATCGGCGCTGTCGTCAATGACGGCAGGGGTATTGCCGGGGCCCACGCCCAAGGCGGGCTTGCCGGAGGAGTAGGCGGCCTTTACCATACCGGGCCCGCCGGTGGCCAGGATCAGGTCCGCTTCCCGCATGACCTGATTGGTCAGCTCCAGGCTGGGCACATCGATCCAGCCGATGATCCCCTCGGGAGCGCCGGCCTCTACAGCCGCCTCCAGAACCACCTTGGCGGCGGCAATGGTGCAGCCCTTTGCCCGGGGGTGGGGGCTGATGAGAATGGCGTTTCGGGTCTTCAGGCAGATCAGGGTTTTGAAAATGGCAGTGGAGGTGGGGTTGGTGGTGGGGATCACCGCGGCGATGACGCCGATGGGTTCCGCGATCCGCTGGATGCCGTAGGCTTCGTCGGTCTCCAGGACGCCGCAGGTCCTGGTGTCCTTGTAGGCGTTGTAAATGTACTCGGCGGCGTAGTGATTCTTGATCACCTTGTCCTCCACAACGCCCATGCCCGTCTCGGCCACGGCCATCTTTGCCAGAGGAATGCGCATCTTGTTGGCCGCAATGGCAGCCGCCTTGAAAATCTTGTCCACCTGCTCCTGGCTGTAGCTGGCGAACACCTTCTGCGCCTGACGGCAGCGCTCCAAAGCCTCCGTAAGCTCCTGAGCATTCGTAACGACGGGATAGGTCTTTTCCATAGGGCGTCATCCTTCCTTGAATTGTATCAGTATTTTCTTACCGATAACTTATTACCGATATAATAGCACGGATCTGAGATTTGTCAAGAAGAATTTCACCGGCCGGAAAAGAAAAAAAGCACTTGACAAAAAGAGGAATATCCTGTATAATGCATCGTGTTCCTGCTATGGAGGCTTAGCTCAGCTGGTTAGAGCGCATGCTTCACACGCATGAGGTCACAGGTTCGAGTCCCGTAGTCTCCACCAGTCAAAAAACACCACCCTGTTGGGTGGCGTTTTTTTTACTCTCGGAAAGTCGGGGACTCGAACCCACTTCAATGTGATATGCCGGTGGCAAATCACAACAGCCAGTTCAAAAACTGGCTGTCACCGTATGAATTTGCCTTGAGGCAAATTCAGCAATCGAGTCCCGTAGTCTCCACCAAACATGAGAAATCCGAACTTCTTCCCTGTTGGGGATGGGTTCGGATTTTTTTATATCAAGGATATTTCATATTGCGGTTTGTGCCAGCAGTGCCGGTTTGATGCCGGGCTGCTGGCACTTATTTTATTTTCTGTTCCGGTTCATCGAACTCTTGTGCGTAGCGATTCGAAAACTGCATTACAATTTATCCGAATACCGATAAATTGGAGGTTTGTATTATGGAATATGGGTATATCCGTGTTTCTACAAGAGAGCAAAACGAACAGCGGCGAATCATCACCAAGGAAAAACAGGCTGCTATTGTGGTGCTGGATATGCTCCTGCTGGATACCCGGCAAAACCGGGACCTGACCGGAACGCTGATTGCGGACATTGTTTTGCAGCTTCTTTCCATTTCCGGAACAAAGCTGCCAAAACGGAGCTTACAGGCCCTTGATACGCCTGCCCGCCATTTCCCGATTCCATACGGTAACATCTCCCATCATAAGATTCCCCAGTTGCTCCGTTAGATTGCGAACCATGGAATAGTTTACATTCCGCCCCTGCATTGCATGCACGATTTCGGTTGCTTTTTCCAATCGTTCCTCCATTAGCTGGCTCATAGTGATGCTGTCTTCAAAACCCAAAAGTGTCAATTTTCCGCCGTAATAGGATCCTACAGCGGGGACAATCATCGCAATCATATTCGCCACAGACCCCACATAACCTGGCAGCGCAAATCTGGAGCCTACATTGTTGACACCAATGATGAAAAACTGTGCAAATCCCCGCAAGCCCACCACCGCAATTCCCGCAGACACCAGCACGGTTTCCAATCTGCGCAACTTATTGCATAAGTCTTGCAACCGGGCTGCGTTTCGACGGTGATATGCCAGCTGACTGCGCAGATAGGCCTCCATGTTATGCAGGTATTCCGGTATATTTTTTTCTTGGTAAATCGGCTGCTCACTTCCGGTACTGTGAAGCAACTGCCAAATAGTGGTATACACCGGCTGATCGGCGGCGGTATCAAATCCACTCATACTCAAAAGCCGGTTCAGAGGAAGTGTGATGCCGTAGGGGACGATATGAATGTAGTAGCGCAGGATCTCTGCTACCATGCGATGATAGAGAAAGTGTGTGTGCCAGGACTGAACACCCCGGTTTCTTGCCAGGAGATGGCTGAAGAAGACCACCAAAGCATGGGCAAAAAAGGCAAGTCCCATAGAGACATAGACAAACTTTGGCACACAGCCCTTTCCCCAGATGATGGTGCCGATGGCATCGGCATAAAAACCAATCGCAAGTAAAACGGTTGCTGCCATTGGGAGCAGACTTCTCCAGTAGACGCTTCCGCGATATTTTTCCGAAAGCCGCAGCGCCTCGGTATCGTGAAGCTGATATTCCTTCAGCAGTTTTTTTCTGACTGCTTCTCCCGCGGGATCTGCCAGGACCGTACCTTCCTCAATCATGCAATCCGTATATGTGTCGATCTGCTTGGGCGCTGAAGCGTATTTGGCCAGCATTTTTTTGTACCATTGATTGCCCCAAGCGGCCATCCGGCTGAGCCAAGGCCGCACTGGCTCAGCCGACTTCAAGGACTCCTCCGGGCGCACCATCCCAAGACATTCTTGGAGGAGGCTCTCCTGAAAGGGTTCAAACAGGATCCGATTTGCCCAATATACTCGACCGTCTTTCTTGGAATACCACAGGCAGGGTACTTTTTTCTCCATACAGCGGTGCAGCGTTTCCCAAACATAAAACTCCGCTCCGTCCGGATCCTCGTCCCAAAACCCTAGCACCAAATCTGCCAGATCGCTGAGCTGTACCAGTGTTCTGGCGGAATTATCTCCAATGGACGCTCCATCTGCCCCACATTCCTGGGGCGGCTGCACAGGAACTTCCTCCATACGGCAGCGATTTTCCAGCACCGTACCGGCGCTGCCCAAGCTTGTGTGCGGAACAAGCAGCACAACCTGATTGGGCTCTACGCCGCTGCCCTTCAACAGATCCCGTAGTTTTTGAATATGCGTAGCCGCTTTGCCATAAAGGTCCATTGTATCATGGTCTATACTTCCAACTACCGCAATTCGATATTGAATCTTTTGCATATTTTACCTCTTATCTCTAGCCTTAAATGTCAAATGAAAGTGTATTCTCCTCGGAATAGGAATACCAGTTGCCGTTTTCAATCAGTTCTTCCGCGGCTAGTCTTTGGAAAAGCGTCTTCCGGCTCTGGGGATACGCATCAAACGCCTGGTCTGCCTCTTGGAACAGTGTCGCCATTTTCCGGTGATCAATCTGCTTTCGTTCTAAAGAGAGCTTTCCAAAATAGTCCGCAGCGAATAAAGTGACTGCGGATATGGTTCCCCACAGTATCTTCATCCAGCTTTGAGGGCTTAGACCGCGAAAGGCATTTCCCACGGTAAATGCAGGAAAGCCGTATTCCAGGATGAAAGTCGACGCGAAAGTCCCCAGCATTCCCAGCAGTGTTCCAAAACAAATTCTGCCATTAAGAGTTCGGTTTGCTTCCACCTTCTTCTGAGCCCGGACATGGTATTGAAGCTGATCCTGAATCCAAATTTCCCGAGCCTGTTCTTCCGGCAGGCACTTGGAAACAGCTGTACCGATCAGTGCTGCGTTTATTGCATAGGAGACCCAGGCCGCTTCCTGTTTCTGTGTCCAGGTAAAGTCGGCAGCGACCATTTTGAGATATCCCAGCCCGCTGACACAGCACTGGACCCGGGCAGTCTCCGCCAGAAGCCTATATTGTAGGTAATGCTGCAATATTTCCTTTTTTTCTGCCACCCGGCAGACCCAACCGTAAACTGCCAGTACCAGTCCATACAGCAGTAGATATGTCCGGCAATCCAATTCATCGTACATGAGATACGCCAGCACTAGGGCGACGCAGCAGATGGCTGCTACCAAAAGGGAACCGGTATGCCTCTTCTGGAACGCTACCGACAGCGTATCCGCTGTACGGTAAATTCGCTCCAGACGCTTCAGAGAAGGGTGCTCCAGAGCCGCTTCCGGTAGAAGGGGATACCCCGGCTTTTCTCCCACCGCAGGAGCATCCGCATTAAACCGATCCGTACGGGAAAGAATTTGAGAATCCGGTTCTCGCAGCCATTTAGCGCAAATCGGCTGACGCCCTGCACGGGAAATCCGATTCACTTGTATCTGAATAATACCCGTTGTACTTCCGCATGGGAATACCTCATAGGGACAGCCTACTTGGGCCGCGTATACGGCAGCCGCAGTGCCGCAGCCGTGCTTTTTGGAATCGTCTCCATCCCACAGCGCCAGCAGGATGTGGCAGTGGGAGGCAACATAGATTCCCGCCTGGCGGTAGCAAGCATCCCGGTCCGAAAATCCGGTCTCCGGCGGAGGGCACACAAATGTATCGCCTCTGGACAGAAGCTCCCAGAAGTGTTCCTGCTCCTCTCCCTGAAAATCCGCCGCATATTCCTCGGCCTCCATGGGTAGGGGGCAGAACAGGCGAATCCCCAATTCCAAAGCCACTTCGGCGCAAAGTGTATCCCCACCGGAAGCAAGGGAGCTGAGCATCCAAAAGCTGCTGTTTGGACAGTGTTTCTGTAGCTGAATTAATTGTTCCCGGACAAAGTTGCGGATATCTCCCAGTTCCTCTGCCCGCAGATCTCGGTGGCCGGTTACGCCGATAACAATGGGGATGGGTGATTCTGTCATGGGGAGGCCTCCTTTTTGGGGGAATTATAAATATTGATTTTATTATACGACGTGCCAATTTCAGAATCAACAAATTTCTTATAAAAATTATTTGCAAATTATCAAATATATGCTACTATTGTAGTGGTGTTTATCTCATGAAGTCCGATATGCGCAATTCAATTACAGGAGGCGGTATTGTGAGACAATCCTTGCGTCATTACCATGTCTTTATCTCCTACCGGCACAATGACAGGGACAAACGGATTGCAGAAGAGCTGCAGAAGTGTTTGGAAAAATACAAGGTTCGAAATCCAAAGACTGGACAAATGGAATGGCTGACCGTTTTTCGGGATCAGTCAGAGCTTCCGACCTCCAATGACTTGGGCAAGGATATTGAGATGGCGCTGGAGGCATCCGACTATTTGGTTATCATCTGTTCAAAGGATTACCAGAAATCTATCTGGTGTATGCGAGAGCTTTCGTACTTTAGGAATCTGCACAACAATTCCAATGTCCGAATTCTTCCAATCATCACAGATGGAGAACCGGAGGAATGCTTCCCACCGGAACTCTGTTTCCGCGAGGAAGCCGTTTATAGTGGAGAAGCTCTCCAGACGGTACAAATCCCGGTTGAGCCAATGGCTGCGGATGTCCGCGGAGCAAACCTTTCCGAACAGATCAAAAAACTGCGCTTCACAGAATACATGCGCATTGCTGCCCCGGTTTTAGGCGTTCCATTTGATGCGCTGTATCAGCGCAGAGCACGTAGCCGCTTTCAGAAAATCCTTGCAGCTGTTTTTGCCGCACTTGTACTGGCAACTGGGTTCGGAATATACAATTTCTCCGTCAATCAGAAGCTGACTGTCCAGCAGACGGAGATTTTGGAGGCTGATTCCAGAAATTTGGCCCGAACCGCTCAGTTACTGTTGGAAAAAGGTCAGCGCAAGCAAGCATTAGAAGCCATTGTTCAGGCATTTCCCAGCGAGAATCAGAACCGGCCAATTGTACCGGAGGCAGTGCAGATGCTCCATGAGACGCTGTATACCTATCACGCCCCTGGCTATCGGGTCAATCAGGTTCATGAGACTTACTATGCAATTGAGAAAGCTGTTTTATCCCGAAATGAACGATATTTGGTAACAATTGAAAGCAATTCGGATATTGTGTGTTATGATTTACAGAGTCAGAAGGAAATCTGGCGTATAAAAAGAGATTATAACTTCTATATTTCTGCTCCAGAATTGTATCTTCTTCCGGGCGGCGATGCGGTACTATTGGTAGAACCGTATAGTATTACGCAGGATACTTGTGTCAGCCGAATCTCTATTGTATCTGGAGAAACAGAGTGGACTCAAAGCATTGGAAATCACCATCCTGTACTATCGCCGGATGGAAGTATGTTGGCTTATGTTCTTACTGCTTACGATGATATCGCAGGCGGAATTTTTGGGACACATATCTATGATATACAAACCGGAAATGAAATTAAGAAGATGCAATATTCTCCGGAAAAATCTTATTTAACGAAACTCGGATCGTTTGGCTTTTCGGAGGACGGACAGGCCTTTTTCCTAGTAACAGAGCAAGTGGAAACTTCTGCCCAGCAATTTGCTGAACTGACTGTGTACAACCTAAAAGGAGAAATGGCTGATACTATCTACACCGCAAAGGCTGGAGCCTATATGCATCATACAGACCTGGGTGAAAAATATGGCGTTGATATATTCCCGCTGGCAGATGCGTGTGGAAATGTTTACGGTTATTACTATAAAATCAGCTTACTCAACCTGGTAAAAAGCCGTCTTCATGGATGGGAAACAAAGGAAGGTACGAATACGGTATTGCTTACGGGTGCAATATTTGCAGGTAACCCAGAAAATAATTTCCGTTGTTGTATGGAATTTCCATTCCGAAGCGGGGGCTTTTCGATGGTTTCTACGGACTATCTTGGTGCCTTTCCGCTTGGTCAGGATATTGTTTTTATCTCTGATAAGCAGATGGTGAAATACAACCCTGATAGCGGAAGGAAAACTCTTTTTTGCCGTGAGGATTTTCCCTCTCCAGCTATCCGTTGCTTTTCAAAGGGAGAACAAGTATTCTCCATCCTTCAGGATGGCACCATATCGCAGATTGGGATGTTTGGTGTGTCCCCCCGCGTTTTCCAAGCGCAGCAAGACGCAATAACATCTAGTAGCTGCAGTATGGCGACCGTATCGGAAAACGGCGGTATGGTCCTTATTTCTGATGGAAATCAACAAATGGCAATGATTTGCCATCAGATTGGGGACCCCACAGGAATAGAATCTCCACTTGAAGAATATGTTTACTGCAGTTCGCTTCGTCCTGAAAATGCACTTACGATAATTTCCACGGGTGACAATCTCCATGCAACACTAATGGATACCGAGAATATGAATATTCGCACCCAGAGCCAAGAATACTTAGGCGGATTAGAGTTTCAAGGTACCACAGCAGACAAAAAGCTGATTATATTGGATGGCCGCATCTGGGATTTAACAACAAACAGTATCATGGATAGTGCAGACTATCCATGGCAAGAGCATGATCTTAGAGGAGTCTCGTTCTTAGCTTCAGGCCAGAGTATTCTTTCACACAATTTTAAATGGAAACAGAATGTTCCCCCTGTCCTGCAGTGGTGGTATAATGGTGAACCAATAGATGTTCCTACAGAGTATCAAGGGAAGCCGATCCTGGATGGGATTACCGATTCTGAAGGAATCGATAGCACCCAAGAAAGTGCCTTTTTAATTGGTCAAAATGGCCTGCTCGCAGCTAAAATGAATTTCTGCGATAGTTATGGAACAGGGGACAGATGGTCATATTTGGGCTTGTTGGTTTTTTCCGCAACGGATAGAATATGGCGATATGTGCCTAGCGGGTCTGAAGTAACAGATATCGAAAATCAAGGGGGGCCCTATTGTGCCTTTGCAAAAAAGCATCCGTGGATTGGAATCCCAGAGTTGGACGGGGTGCTGCGGATTTATGACTGGAATACGGATTCCTATATTCACCAGCATGACCTGCAAATTCCGGGGTCATTGGTTCGCTATATGTCGTTTTTCGGAAATGATCGGTATATGTTACTGACAACTTCGAGGAAAATAATTATTGTCGATCTGAAAACCGGCGAAATAACTTTGGAACAGGACATTATTTCTTATGGCGGAACAACTGTGTTAACACCATGTCTTTGTACAGAGTTTGGAGATCATCTGGCGATTTGCCTAAACAAAGATGCAGGGTATGGTTTTTGTATCAACACAAAAACCTGGCAGATTGAAAATCAAATTCCGGGATTGGTGTACATGAATGACTCTGCCGTTTTGACATTATGTTCCGGCCGAAACAGCCTTATTCTGTATCCCAAATGGAATACAGAGGACTTACTTACCGCCGCAAGGAAGGAACTGAGCGAATATTCTTCAGAATAAGAGACTTACCCGCATTTGAAGCAGTTCGATGTTTTTGTAATATTATACCAATTACCGAAGGGAAGAACGCCTGTGTCAAAAGAAAAATATGACATTTTCATCTCCTATCGAAGACGGGGTGGTGAGGATGAGGCCCGGAAGCTGAAGCTTTCTTTGGAGGAAATTGGCTATCGGGTCTTTATGGATCGGGAGGAACTGTTACTCGGTGATTTTAATGCGCAAATGTACCAGTGCATTGAGGAGTGCCGCGATTTCCTGCTGATTTGCTCTGCCCACGCACTGGACCGATGCAGAAATGATAATGATGATTGGATGCTCAAAGAGGTGACCCATGCCATTCAAAAAAAGAAGAACGTCATTCCTGTTTGGCTCAACGGGTTTGACGATGCTCAGATGGAGGATTTGCCTCCAGAGTTGAATTGCCTACGCCAATTGCAGACCGTGAATCTCTCCAATACCACCTACGGCGAAAATGTCCAGAAGTTGAGCCGGTATTTGCAGGCTAAGCCGGTAAAGCGGTATCTGGGCAACACGCTGACGGGAAGTGGTGTTTTTGTGGCCGTGGTTGCCGGAATCCTTTTGATTGCGGCCGTTCTCTATCTGATTTGTTGAGTTCCGACAGGGGCAGCTTATTTTGTATCCCAGATGGAACACGGAGGACTTACTTGTCGCTGCAAGGCAGGAGCTGAGCGAATATTCTTCAGAATAAGAGACTTGCCCGCATTTGAAGCAGTTCGATGTTTTTGCAATATTACACCAATTATCGAAGGGAAGAACGCCTGTGCCGAAAGAAAAATATGATATTTTCATCTCCTACCGAAGACAGGGTGGTGAGGATGAGGCCTGGAAGTTGAAATTTTCTTTGGAGAAAATGGGCTATCGGGTCTTTATGGACCGTGAGGCTCTGCGGTCCGGCGATTTTAACGAGCAGCTGTATCAGCGCATTGAAGAGTGCCGCGACTTTCTGCTGGTCTGTTCTGCTCACGCACTGGACCGATGCAAAAATGAAGATGACTGGGTCCGTAAGGAAGTGACCCACGCCATTGAGAAAAAGAAAAATATCATCCCTGTCTGGTTGAGCGGATTTGACAGCACCCAGATGGAGAACCTGCCCCCGGAGTTGGAGAGCTTACGCCGACTGCAGGCTGTAACGCCGCAGAACGCCACCTATGATGAAAGCATCCGGAAACTTGAGCGGTATCTGAAAGCCAAGCCGGTACAGCGATATATGAACGACACACTGAAAGGGTTCGGCGCTTTCGCTGCTGTGGCTATTGCGGTCGTTTTGATTGCAACTGTTGCTTTTCTGCTTGTGGGTCGCCGTTCCGGTTTCCCAGGGACACCGCAGGAAGAGACGCAGGTAGAGGCCGTCCAGGCTGCAGCCTGTCTCCAACTCAATACACTCAATGTGAACCTGGGGTATTTCAATCAGGCCGTGTCCGCCTGTCAGAATTATGTAGGCAGTTATACAAATGATGAAGCAGCCGTCAGACGGGAGTGCCTGGAGGGGAAAGAACGTATTGAAAAACAATCGGTCCCCACCTGGAACCAGACCCCGGGGATGGAAGACTTCAATCGGCTCTCCCATTTGGAAAACCTGTCTTCCATAGTTCATAGAAGCGGGGATTATACACAATACATCAGCTACATGGAACAAGTCGTTTTTGAATCCAGGCTGCAAAACGATCAGAAAAAAACGGTTCTGGAGCAGTTATCCAAAATCGCGCAGCAGGATGCGGAGTTGGCTTCTTCGGAAACCTTTTTGCTCTTTCTCACAGTCACACAGCCGGAAACCACACTGAAAACGCTGCTGGATGCAGCCAAGCTATGGGACTGTCTTCCTGCTTTTGGAAAGAGTTGGATCAAAGGAATCGAGCGGGAACCTGAACTGGAGCGTTCGGTGGAGATATCCCGTAACAGCAGGTGCCAAGCAATGCTCTCCTGTCAATCCACCAGTGGAATAGACTGGCAGGACTTTGACGTTCAACTGGAGCAGTAAAGGGAGGAAGCACTGTGCAGAAATTTGTAAAACAGATCATAGCTTTTGTTTTGACTATGGTCTTTTTGACCGGCTGTGGAAAAAGCTATCCCAGTACCGCAAAAGAGCAGGCACTTACCAATCAGCTGATTGACGCTGTCGTGGAAAATATGTCCACCATGGACCAGGCGTATGCCGCCTACCAGGAAGGAATTTCATTGTGCCGCAGTTATGCAGACGGAAAATTGGAGGCAAATGCCTGGTTTGATCAGCTGGATGCGGTTTATACCCGGCTGGAGAGCTGCGTCGGTACGGCTATTGCCGAGGATTTGCTGGATGCTTGCCAGGATTCTCCCTATTCCGGTGCGGACCTGAGCGTACTTCCTGATTTTGTAACGATGTCCGGTGCGGATAACTTGGATCGGCTGATGTTTTTGGAAGAATTCGTGACCATGAATGCTCCGGAGGAGCGGCTGTACTGCAAACTGATGCTGGACAACTATTCGGAAACTGCTCAGGAGGAATGGCTGAACTTCTGGTATAGCTCCAGTGAATTTTTCCTTCCGATCACGGACAAGTCCGTGCTGGATTCCTTTATCGACCGAGTGCAGGCACTTTCCAACTTCCAGGGGATTTCTGTAGATATGCCTGCCTCAAAAGAAGAAGCCCAGCGCTTACAGGATGTTCATTACCAGCGAATCAAGGAACTTGTAGATAACCAAGCGCTGCTCACAGGACAAATGGTCCAGGATCTGCAAACCCAGCAGGAAGAATTGGAATCGATGCTGCAACAGGAACTGGGCCTTTCCCAGGAGGAGGCACGTGAACTGATAGATGAATTGCTCCGTGCCGCCAGCCGGGAACAGTTAGCAGCAGCCACCGGTCAGGAATGACCGTAGAACAAAAACATCCGGGGCCCGGTTTGGGCACTCGGATGCTTTAGAATCATTGTGGAAACAGTGTGCCGATAACCTCCCAGGCGCTGTCATCTTTTTGCTTTTCCGATTCGGAGAGCATCTGATAGGGGCACAGAAGATTGTGCTTTCGCTGGGCATTGTTTCGCTGAGGTGCATAAGTCCAGTTCCGCAGATACCTCCATCGGCACCATCTCAGGTGCTCCAGCTCTCGGAAAAAGTCCTGCCGCTCGGGGAACTGTGCCCGATAAGCGGCCATACCCTTCGCACAGATTTCTGCAGTAACCGCTGTAATCCTGCGGTCATCCAAAAGAATTTGCAGCTTGGGCAGCACGTGATCCGCTGGAGCGTAGTTGTCCTCTTTGCTTTCCAGGGGCAAGGCATCCCACTCCGGATTTCGGCCGGGGTCCATCTGCCGGTATGGCTCATAGATTTTTCTGGCGGTATCATCCAGTGCGGCGTGAATCACGTTTTCCGGTGTATACAGCTCCTCCACAGTACCAAAGATGATCACATTCTCTCGCTCAGGGAGTGCGTGGTCCAACCGTGCGTAAAGCGTTCCGGCAACGGGAAAGAAGGTACGCAGATGGTTCAGCATCGTTAAGTTTTCCTCCTGCGTATCCCCACAGAGAATGATTCGGTCTGCCTGTGCCAGCAGTTCTGGTGAAGGAAACCGATTGTGGAACCAGATGCTATCCCGCCCGGGTATGGATCCGTTTACGGCACAGAATTCCTCCAGTCGATAATGGTCCCGCAGAAAGACTCCGTGATCTCCATAAACGTAGTATTGAAGTTGCTGGTCCGGACTATAAAGGTTCACCAGGAGCGCTTGTTCCAAAAGCATCGGAAGCCAGCGCTCCCCGCCAATCAGGAGAACGGTTTTCTCATGTTCTCCAAGCGGATGTGCCCTCCAGTACAGCCGGGCACCGGCTTTTTCCGGTAAAAAGGTGCCGTCCCCAAAGCATTCCGGAAATTGTGTGCCGCAGAATACTCTGCAAGGGCTCTTTGCCAGAGCCGCTGCACTCCGGCAAATCTCCGGAGGGGTATCTCCCAGAAAATAAAAGGATACCGGTCCCTTTGCCATATCCAATATCTGTGCCGGTGAAAGGGATAGCGTCATATCCCCAGGATTCTGCTCCTCCAGAAAAATCGTAACGTTCTGCGGATTCTCCGCTTCCAAGGCAGATGCCATGGCAATACTCTCCGCATTGGCTTTGGGGAAGACATGCCAGGGGTACGCACGGTGATACCACAGCCTAATCCGTGGAATTAATCGCCCCATTACCAGAGAATAGGCAAGGGAAAGCAGACTTGTCAGCACACCCAGGCTAATAAAAAGAAATATACAGCCAATTACCCTGCCAAAGGCCGTTTGGGGCACTGCATCGCCATAGCCCACTGTGGTCATTGTCACGATAGAATACCAAAACGCATCGGAAAGATTGGTGATTTGGGTACCCGCGGCATCTTTTTCGGAATAACTCAATAATACCAGAAGGAAAAGATACAACGCTGCCCCTGCGATTGGCAGCCAATAACGCTTTTTTCTCACACTACACTCCTCCAATTCATCCAGCACCGATGCTGACTCGTTTTTTGTTCTATCCCAAGACTGCCCGTAAAATTTGGACTTCCCGGTAGCGTTCTCCTTGGCCCACAGTATTTGGCTTTGCTATGTTTATCTTAATATATATTTTGTTCAAGGTCAATTGTTCATTTCTCAATAAGGATAAAACATATCAGACAATAGCATCTATTGCGAAGAAAAATTTTCTGCGAGGCGGTAGAGAACTCAGCTCCTTAAGGACATGATGTGCCGGGCCTGGACATAAAAAACAACGGGTCCCGCTTCCGGTTGGCGCTGAGGGCGGCACAGTTTCCGGATTTCAGAAGGACCTGGGTCTCCTCAAAATCCATTTCCAGGGCGAAGGCGATCCGCAGCAGCACGTTCCGTGAGGCGGCCCAACAGGACGAGCCACTGGGGACCTTATGCCTGGGAGAATGCTATTATGAGGGAATCGGCGTAGAAAAGAATACGGTAAAATACTTGGAATACGCCTACCGCGCGGCCATCCTCTACCGGGATGGCCTGGGTGTGGAAGCAGACCCCTATGAAGCATCCATGAATATGTTTACCGCGGAATTGCTAGGCTGCGAAGAGGCAACGGCGGAGTGCGATCGGATGAATACGGAGGGGTATGGGATATTTAAAAAGGAAAACAGGACGGTAGAATAAAAAGGAGATAAGTTTATGAAACTGTTTCAGCAACTGAATATCGGCACCAAGGTGCGGAACCCTCAGCGGGAGATGCTGCTGCACTACACGGGGGGAATTCCATAAACTCCACCGCGGCAACGACTGCACCAGCGTGTACAAGGTGGAGTGGGTCAGCCGGGAAAAGGGAGAAGACGGAAGGCCCCTGGAGATTCGGGAACCTCAGGAAAAAGAAGCAATCTATACACGCAGAAGTGTTTTTACTGCAGCTGGGAAACGATATTGCGGCCTGAACGGATTTCTGCACGGCTTAAAGGAAATTGACGAAGACTGGGCGGAAGATCAATACGGCAGAAAAGTGCTCTGTGTGAAATGGCGGTTCCCCTGCTTTGACAGCTATGATTACCTGACAGAGAACCGCTTTTACCGCTGGTTTTTCATTCGGGAGGGCAACAGTATCAGTCGCATCTACGCCATCGACACCCAACCGAATATTTACGTTACGGATGATGTGGGGTATGTAGAATACGATCTCCTCAATGAGCTGCGGAATGCAGGGATAATGGAGCCGGTCAAATAGAAAGGAACGGAGGATAACCACATGTATCTATCTCAGGAATTTCCCAGACTATGGGATCAATTTGAAGAGCAGATGAACCTGAAATTCTTGGAGGGCTTTCAGGCAGGCGAGCTTTCACCTTCTGCAGCACATCCCCATCCCCTGTCAAACCTCTATGACACAGTAGGCTGGAATTACTGGAAATACAGTGCTGCCGCAGCTCCGTGGTTTCAGCAGTTTGAAGAACACTTTTTTGAGAGTCGGTACTATGAGTTCGAGAAAAAATACTATCGGTATAGCGAACTTGATGCAATGGTTGCAGAACGGCTTTCTCAGTTGTCGGGCAACGCAGCACCGCAGGTATATACGCAGATTTTGAAGACCTGCATGGATGCCAGAAAACAGGAGATCCAAAAGGATCTTCAGTACCTGGAAAATCAGCTGAAGGAGCCTGTCCCTTATACGTTGACACTGGAAGATGGAAAAGAACGGCTGGATCTTTCGCTGCAATTTGAGAGTGCCTACAGAAAGGACCACCATTCTACGGTTTTTGAGAAATACGCCTTTACCTTTCATGGGAGGACCTATCCGAACGTATCTGCACTGCGGGAGGAAGAGGTCATGGACCTCGCAAAGGATATCTCCATCTGCAAGGACGCCTATGGAGAGCAAGACCTTATAATCTATACGAGAATCCCGACCTTCGATTCCGGCGACCGGGAGTGGGACAGCAGAATTTTGGAGTTCCTGATTTTTGACGGACAAGCAATCAACCTGGTAGTTCTGCGCGGCGGCTATCACATTGCGCATCTGACATTCTATGAAACCCTTCTTTCGGCGGGCTACCCCTTGAAAGCATATTTCGATAAACTGGGTTGGCCCACGAAGGGGATCGACTGGCAGGAGGAGCAATGAGCAAATCAGGGCCTGGTAAAGAGATTGGAGGATCATATTAATGAGCACTACAGCATTCCATCCTGATAAAATGTATACCTATCTGCGGGGCTTTGCCTCCGGTGCCGGGATGCGGGAGACGCTGAAGGCACTCTCCTTTGCTCGGGAAAAGCACAGCGGTCAGCTCCGCAAAAGTGGGGAACCTTACATTGTCCATCCGCTGATGATGGCCTGCAACGCCGTCAGCATTGGTATTCGGGATGATGCCGTAATTGCGACCATCCTCCTGCACGATGTCTGTGAGGACTGCGGTGTCAGTTTGGCAGAGCTGCCCGTAAGCGAGCCTATAAAACGGGCCGTTGACCTGATGACGTTCCGGGTCATGGAGGGAGAAAACAAGGAGATCGCCAAAAACCGCTACTACAATCTCCTGCTGCAGTGCCGTGAAGCTACGCTGACCAAGCTCATTGACCGATGCCACAATGTTTCCAGTATGGCAGGTACTTTCTCTGTGGAAAAGCTGAAGGCCTACATTGAGGAGACCCGGCACTACGTTCTTCCTCTGCTGAGAAAGGCAAAAATCCTTTATCCGGAGGATGCCGATGTACTATTTGTGCTGAAATACCACATGGTCAGTGTCGTGGATTCCATCGACACCACCATCCAGGTTTTTGAAAAGGAAAGTCAAAGCTGATATGCGGCGAACTGGCGGAAAAATGAACTCGTCTTTACATTTGAATTACGCTTGTATATCCATTTATGTGTATGCAGATCTGATATATGGACTTTTAAATCATATTGATAACTTATCCAGTAGAAAAACAGAATGCCAGGTTTGAGAGTAAGGAAAGTGTATAACATGATCGACATTCATATCCACCTGATTCCCGCCGTAGACGATGGCGCGGAAGACCAGAACATGTCCCTGCTGATGCTTCTCCGGGCCAAGGAGCAGGGCATCAACCGTATATTCGCCACGCCCCACAGCAGCGCCTTTGACGAGCATCCGAAGGAAGTACTGGAAGCTTTTCAAAACCTTTATGGCAAGGCCGCACAGATGCTTCCTGATATGACTCTTTATCTGGGCTGCGAGGTCTATTGCGAGGCAGACCGGATGCCGGAGGTGCTGGAAAAACTCCGCTCCGGGAAATATCCCACTATGAATGGCACGGACTATGTGCTGATGGAGTTTTCCAGATGGGTGCAGCCGGAGGCCGCAGTACCCTGTGTGAAGACTCTGGTGGAGGTGGGATATATCCCGATCATTGCACACATGGAGCATTATCGGCATCTTCAGAACAATATGCAACTGGTACAGCAATTCCGGGAGCTGGGCGCAAAAATCCAGCTGAATGTGGGAAGCCTGTTCGATGAAATGGATGAGACCACCAAAGCCTGGGCAAGGCGGCTGGTGCTGGAGCAGCAGGTGGACTTCCTGGGTACCGATGCTCACAAAACCTATTATCGCCCGCCCAGTGCGGAAATGGGGCTAAAATGGCTGTATGAAAATACCGAATGCGCTTATGCGGAGGCCATTGCCTTCGAGAACGCAGAACAGTTGCTGTGTAGGAGGGAAGAGCATGACTATACCCGCAATCGAATTGACTCTTGAACGCTTCCGGAAAGCCCACGAAGAATCTTATGAGACGGCATTAGCGGAGATCCGCTCCGGCAGAAAAAGAAGTCACTGGATCTGGTATATTTTCCCGCAGATACAGGGATTAGGACACAGTGCGGTTGCTCAGTATTACGCTATTCAGAGTGCGGCAGAGGCGAAAGCCTACTGGAATGATCCTGTCCTTTCTGCGCATCTGGTGGAGATTTCTTCTGAACTTTTGAAACAGGATGGAGCGGTGGAGGCCATTATGGGGTATCCCGACAATCTGAAACTGCGCTCTTGCATGACGCTTTTTTACTTAATCAGTAGGGATTCGATATTCAGACAGGTTTTGGACAAGTTTTATGACGGGTCGATGGATGACGAAACGGAGAAAATTCTAAATAAACTGGAGGCAACATGAAAAAGAAGCGTCTTCTGATTCCGGGGCTGCTTATCCTGGCAGCCCTGCTTTTCCCCGGCTGCGCCAAAACAGCCCCCCAGCCCCACGCCCACACCTGGGAAAACCGGAAATGCGTGACCTGCGGGGAAGAAAAAGAAATCCATCGGCTTGGGAATTGGGAATATGTTCTCTGGGAAGAATCCGGGACCATGGAAATGGTATCCTTTCCGGAAAATGCCGAAGAAGTCCCCTTTCGGGAGCTTCCGGAGGGTATTTCCAGCGTTCAGGTTGCGGATGGCATTACCGCCATCCCGGATGATGCTTTTTGGGGCTGTGAAACCCTTGTGGATGTAACACTTCCCCAGACGGTCCGCACCATTGGTAAGGGTGCCTTTGGGCAGTGCGTGAACCTGACACAGGTCAACATCCCGGAAGGAGTCACATCTATTGGCGACAGTGCCTTCTTTCCGTGCGGCAGCCTGACCCAGCTCACCATCCCGGACAGCGTCACCTCCATAGAAGGCAATCCCTTTCAGTATATGTCCGCGGAAATTCAGGTTTCCCCCGAGAATCCAGCGTTTTCCGTAACAGACGGGGTCCTTTTTAACAAGGAACACACCCGGCTGATCGCCTGCCCCTGCAGCAAGGCGGGCGCTTATGAAATTCCCGAGGGGGTTCGGGAAATCGGAGCCCATGCCTTTCAGAATTGCGATGACCTGACGGATGTGACCATCCCGGCCAGTGTGGTATCCATAGAGAGAAATCCCTTTGCCTATGCCCAGTTGGAGCTGAAGCTGTCCCCGGAAAATTCCTATTTCTCCCTTGTGGACGGCGTATTATTTGACGAAACCGGCACCAAGCTGCTGGTCTACCCCGGCGGCAGAGTGGGAGATACCTACGAAATCCCGGAAGGGACCACAGGAATTGGAGAATTCGCCTTCACTGGAAGCCAGCAGCTTTCCAGCGTTACCGTCCCAGAGAATGTAACGGCGATCGCGCCCAGCGCTTTCTGGAACTGCGAAAATCTCCGGCTGTATGTGTGGGACGGGTCCTATGCTCTGCAATACGCCCGGGAGCACCGCCTGGATTTCTTCTATATTTTGGCGGACATGGAGCCGGAGATCGATGAGTCGGATATGCTGGATTGAGCAACTGTTCCTTAAAAATGTAAATACACCCTATCTCAGAGAGGAGACGGTACTATGGCATATGAACTGGAAGAAAAGTTTTACAGACTGGATATCCCCGACTACCGGAAAGCGGCGCAGATTTTGCTGGATGATCTGCGTGCTTACGAGGATGTGGACCACAGCAGCTTTCACAGCACTGTAAAGGTGACATGCCCAGCTTATGTGGGATGGATTCGTCTGATTATCTGGGACTGCGGGACCCTGAATTTTGTCTATCAGCTGGAATGCTCCGCGGAAATTCCGGACACCGAGTACGGCATGAGTGCAACGGTTGCCCATGGACCGGACAAAACGGCGGTGGAAAACTACCTGCTGAAATGCCTGTCCCTCCCAGAGGAGCAGAATATGCTCAATACGAAAATCAAAGGACTGGCAGATATGGCCGAGGACTGGGACTGGCCCGACGATGAATGGTAAGGATACTTTGAACTGAGGTGGAAGGGTGGAGAGCCGCAATATTGATAACGGAGCCGGGGCCGTGCGGTTTGTGATTATGAGCGATCTGCACCTGAGTAAAAAGCCCTGGCAGGTGCGAAGGGCACTGCGGATGGGGGCAGGTGCCGATGGGGTTTTGCTGGTGGGAGATTTGACCAACGACGGAACCCCTGCCCAGATGGTACTGATGCAGCAGTGCATTGCGGACTGCCTGCCGGATACTCCTGTTTTTGCTGTAGCAGGCAATCACGACTATCCCTACCAGCCCAGCCCCATGATCCGGGAGGGAATGTGCGACTACCCCGCCCTACAGGACTGGCTGCTGAAACGGCAGCCCTATCTCTATGAATTGGACGACAGCGGCGCATACGCAGTACGTGTGGGAGATGTGGAAATCATCGGTTTGAACTGTATTTTGATATGCACCCCAAAAGTTGGACGATTCTAGTTAAATAGCTTCTGCGAAATGAG